>OGVH01000001.1_pt1 | contig 35368 bp, 58 predicted proteins | sample 1575731 | NCBI WGS metagenome assembly OGVH01 (sample SAMN07581544, study PRJEB24739) | freshwater metagenome | place: Singapore | collected 2015-04
CCCGTGGTTGGGCGTTGTACCAAACCGATGATTTGCACATCCGCAGGCTGTAGGGCCAACTGCGTACAGATCTTGGTTTTGATCGTGTCTGACGTATCCGCGTCAGTGATCCCTGTCAAGGTGTAATTCGCTGTCGGGACATTATCCCCCAGTCCTCGCCGGGTAAAGTTCACCCCGATGCTTCCTACGTATCCTTGACCGCTGACCCCAGTTACAACCACTGATGTGTTGCGACCATCGCCAGAATCAGTCTTGATTGTAGGTGTCCCCACATTCAACTGAAAGGCCGTGGCCAATTCAAGATCAAGTGCAGCACCGTGCCAGACCGCCTGCAACTGCTGGGCGCACTGGAGGAAGCCAAGATGCACGTTATCGACCGGGGGTACACGCAATGAGTGAGATTTTTGAGCGCATCCTGAAAGAAAAACAGGACGAGATCGACCGGCTGAAAGCCAGAGAGGCTGCATCAACCAACGAGTGGGCCGCGCACCATCGCCGGTACGAAGAACTGGCGCAGGCCGCTTTTATGGCGCTGGATAACGACTCGCCCGAGTGTCACTTCCACCTCAAGCAAGTCCTGATGAAGCAGGGCTGGTGCCCCACATGCGAGTGCAGCCCATGTGAATGTGAGGGGCAGTATGACTGACAAGATCGCAGCCTACGCAATGGCGCTGCAAAGCGACATCAACACCGAGCGATTCCAAGTGGTGGAAAACGGCAAGCTGCAAACCTACTGGATCGGCACGGTTTATGGCGGCGGTGTTGCCACCAATGCCGGGTACAAATTCAAAACCCACACAGAGGCTTGGGACAACGCCAGCCTTTTTATCGAGCAATGCGCGGAAATCGTCAGCGAACGATTGAGCAAGAAGGGCGAGCTATGACCAAGCAATGCAAATGCGAACACTGGCAAGAGTGCCCCGTGTGCCAACCAAGGCGATTCGATGCCAATGGCAACCGACTGCCGCCAGAGCCGGCACCACTGCAAGCTGCATGGGCGCAGATCGAAGCCGACGAAGCCCTGTTGCGGCAGGCGCTGGAGGCGTTGGTGGGGTACGAATATGTGCATGGCGCGTACAGCAACGCAGAAGCCGCCATAACCGCCCTTCAGGAGCAACTGAAATGAGCGGCGACCACAACACCAAAAGCAACGACGACGAGCGCCTGTTGAACGCCGAACTCCAGATAGAAAACTGGATGAACAAGGCGATCACGTACCAAGAGCTGATGGACGCCCACGCCAAGGAACTGGACAAGGCAATGGAGCTGCTGCGATGGGCCGAGACAGAGATGCGGTACGCCGCATGGCACGTTCGCCGCGCAGACAACCACGGCAGAACCGATGTGTACGAAGCCATCAAGGAGTTTTTGGAATGACCCTCGGTGAATACCTGCGCGGACTGCGCCTGTGCCAGAACGAGATGAGTCTGGACAAGATGGCCGAGAAGATCGGCTGCTCCAAGTCCTACCTGTGGGATGTGGAGAACGACCGCGTGATGCCCACGCTGTCCAAGGCCGCTGTCATGGCCAAAGCCTACAAGACCAGCCTCAACCAGATGGGGAGATACCTATGACCTGCAAAACCCACCCGGACGCACCCCACGGTATCGGAGGCCAGCCCGCCAAGCGGGAGCCGCTGACGGAAGAGGAATTGGCGTTAAGTTTGCTGGAGACACTGTTCAGCGCATATGAGAACGGTGTCCCATGCTACGAAGACCCCGAAACTGCTGATGGCTACATCGGTCACGCCGTCCGCTTGGACGACGAAACATTCCATGCGTGTGCAGACCTGCTAAACCGCCGTCGCCCACGCGCCCACGGCATCGGAGAGCACGAATGAAATCAATCATCGAACTGGCAATCGTCACCCAACTGATCGACCACCGGGACACAGAGGAATCACTGCCTGCTGACTTCGTGCAGTCGTTGCGCGAGTTTGCCACCGCAATCCGCGCTCATGCGCTGGAGGAAGCGGCGGACGTAACTGGAGAGTTTGCCCAAAAGTGGTGGTCGATGCACTGCGCCAGCAACAAGCACATGGAAACGACACGCAAAGCACATGACGACTTCTGCGCGTTGCAAGCCGCCATCCGTGCGATGAAGGAGGAGACATGAGCGACTGCATCATCAACTGGCGCTTTGGCGTTCGGCACTTCCAGATATACCGCAACGCGCCTTATGTGACGTTCAACGTCAATCCGTACTGGCTTGAGAACAAGCCGTCTAAATGGTTCGAGAGGTACTGAAATGACAGACATTTACAAAGCAGCGCAGCAGGCGCTGGGGGCACTACTAGAAGTGGATAACTGCACGTACATCAACGACTATGGTGATGCTGCGTTGGACACCGCTTACGAGCGTGAAAAGACCGATGCTGCCATCACCACCCTCCGCGCCGCGCTGGCAGAGCAGCCAGCAGAGCAGGAGTCGGTGCAAGACGAGTACAACCGAGTCATTAACCACGCCATCGAGCAAGGCATTGAAGCCTCCGTCTTTTTGCGCTGTTGGCGGGAGGGGGATTGGTCGGGCTGCGCCGAGTTTGGCTTTGAGACAAACATGGCCGCGTAAACCGCACCCCAGCCCGCCAAGCGGGAGTCGCTGACGAATCTGGAAGGGTTGAAGCTGGCCTACAACCACCATTGGATCAACAACCTGTCATTGCGTGATGCTTTTCTGCAAGGCATCCGTGACGCCGAAGCCGCCCACGGCATAACCAAGGAGTAAGACATGACCACAAACAACATCATCGAGCTGGCACGTGAGGCTGGGTTCAAAGACAAGGACTGGGTGGTGGGTGTTGCAGCGCTCAAAACCTGGCACGTCGATGAGATTCTGAAGGTGATAGGCACAAGAAAAACAAAAACCCATCATAAGTGAAATTTATTCGGTTCCTATATTATAATAGAATCATGGACACTGAGGAACTAACATGAACACCATGAAGACTCACACATGCAGGCGGAAATCTGCATGGCCTGAAACCAAACCTTTTTTTGGAGTAGTGAAATGAAATTGAATGCAAAAAATGTCGTCACACGCGAATCTGTACTGACCGCGGTGAAGCAAGACGGGTTGAATCTGGAACTTGCGGCATGAACGCGCACACCACCTACGCCGAACAGGTTGCAGCCCTGGCCTCGGCTATCCAAGAGAAAGCCAAGGAAATACTCGCGATGGACGAGTCGCGCCACGACCCGACCCGACCGAAGGGAATCGGCATCCACATGGGCCAACACATCTATATGATACCCAAGAATGGTGTTGTCCCTCAGCAGTTTGCAGGCATCCAGAGAGAAGTGCTGGCCTTCCATGACGCCCATCTGACCAAGCTGCACGGCGAGCTGGAAGGTCTGTGCTACAAACTAATCAAGCTTGGCCGTACAGGCTGATCTTGTCGGAACTATTCCTTCATATAGTTTAGATTCGGCTAAATGTGTTGCTAACAAGTTCCATGATCTATATCACTACTCGATTGAGATTGTCGATGTGGAGGATGGTCGTGTAGTATTCACTCTGGGGGTGTAATGAACAAACTGCTTGTAAGAAACTATTTGGTCCCGATTGTGATGAGAAAATCGGGTTCTGGAAAACACAAAAACTCTAAATATGATACAAGAAAATATGGAAAAGATACTGAACAGAATGTTCGAACTGTTCCCTGTTATACCAGATCCAGAACAACATCCCATTCAGTTTGAGTATTACCTCAGACTGACTCTATATGAAATGAGATTACATAATGAAGACATTTGAAGACTGGTTCTTTGAGATTAACGGATATACGCTCCGCGCAGAATGGTTTTATGCCGATGTGACATCTGTCAAGGAAGGGAAGTCTGAACAATCTCTTGTTCAATGGTTACGTGCCGCATATGAAGCAGGGCAAGAATCCCAGAGGAAAAATCATGCATGAGTTTGCTGTTGATATTAATAAGGTTCTAGCTGATATTAATGTTATGTCCTGCGTCAAAGATGTGTTTCGGTCATTATCTAAGACCGGTTATCTGACTCCAAAGACATATTTTGAACAACTATCCGAGGTTGATCTGAGTACACTAATGCTGATGTCAGCTGATATGGATTCAGAGAAAACAAGTGAGGCTGCTCTACACCAATTGACTATGTTGACCATCGGGTTCCTAGTCGGGGAAAATTCTCCGGTTAGTGAGGGAAATGTCGAGGAATCTTTGAAATATGTTGTTCTGATGATCACCCTTGAAAGTCTGGCTCGTAAGGGGTTGATTAAACCGCTAAGGGAAAATTGGTGTCTATCCGGTGATCCAAAAGCACTCTGGGTTGAGAGTATAGAATAATGGCACAGCAATCCATCACTGCGGTTATCTATGACAAACGCGGTAGGGTTCTAAGTGTAGGACAGAATTCCTATATCAAGACCCACCCGCATCAGGCTGAACACGCTAGCAGAGTAGGATTGGAGCATAAACAATTTCTACACGCAGAGGTTCATGCTATTGTCCGCTGCAAAGACCTCGGCAGGGCACATAAAATTTTTGTCACTAGATTTAACAAGAATGGCGATCCAGTACTAGCTAAACCCTGTCCGGTTTGTATGTCTGCTATTAGAGCAGCAGGAATCAAGCTCATCGAGCACACATAATGTTTTTCACCTCAGATAATCATTTCTTCCATACTAGGATCAAGGAGTTTTGTCCTAAGACAAGACTAGGTGATACTGTGCAGGAAATGAACGAACTGATGATCAAGGCTTATAATGATCGGGTAGGATATTCTGATGTGGCATACTTCCTTGGCGATTTTTCATTCGGTCAGGCTGAGGAAACCAAGGATATTCTCTCCAGACTAAACGGAGAAAAGCACCTGATATTGGGTAACCATGACAAAGTGATTCGTGGTGATATGAGTATTCAGAGGATGTTTGCCTCGGTTCAAGAGTACAAAGAGGTCGTGGTCAGTAAGACCCGGTTCTGCCTTTTTCACTACCCCATAGCAGAGCATAATCAGTGTCATCGTGGTTCGGTGAACCTTCATGGTCATACCCATGGTAACTATCAGTCTGAGTACAAAGTGCTGGATGTAGGAATTGACAACAGACCTCAGGCGGACATGGCACCCTGGCACGTCGATGAGATTCTGCAGGTGATGAGCACAAGAAAAACAAAAACTCATCATAAGTGAAATTTATTCGGTTCCTGTGTTATAATAGAATCATAGCAACAAGGTTACACGAGGAAAATCATCATGAGTAACATGTCTTACTGCAGATTCGGAAATACATCAAATGATCTCCGTGACTGTGTCCATGCAATGGAAGAATCTGATTCACTAGATGAACTTGGTCTGAGTTCCAGCGAGCAACGATCCATGGAAATGATGGCCGAACTATGCGCCAGATTCATTGAAGAATACAATCGACTGACCAACTAACGAGAATATCATGTACAAAAATGGTGAACGCGTGATGGCTTGGGTGGCCAAGGTGGAATCGGTGATCAAACACCCGAATGCCGATGCTCTGGATATTTGCATGGTCGGTGGGTGGAAGTGCGTCACTCGGAAAGATGAGTTTGAACCCGGTGAATCGGTTGTGTATATCTCTATTGATAGCTGGGTACCACATGAGCTGGCCCCATTTCTATCCAAGGGTAAAGAACCACGGGAATTTAATGGAGTCAAGGGTGAACGTCTGCGGACTATTAAACTGAGGAATGAAATCTCCCAGGGCTTGATCCTACCCGTTTCAGTGATCACCCAAGATGGGGTTAATGGTCAAGAATACCCTTTCATTGAGGGGAGTGATGTGACCGAACTGCTGGGAATCCAGAAATATGAGGCCCCAATTCCAGTTCAGCTGTCTGGGATGGTCCGCGGTAATTTTCCTTCTGATATACCACGTACCGATCAGGAGAGGATTCAGAATCTTCGTGCTGAAGTTACGGAGGCTTTCCAGAGGAAACTGACCTTTACCATCGAGGAAAAACTGGAAGGTACTAGCTGCACATTCTACCTAGCCAAGGATGGTGATTTTCATGTCTGCAGCAGGAATCTTTCCCTGAAACACGACGGTACTAATACCTACTGGGTTATAGCCGATGAACTGGGCATTGAAGACCTGATGAGGAAACATGACCTATACGGGTATGCCATTCAGGGTGAAATCTGTGGCCCCGGTATTCAGGGCAATATCTATGGTCTGAGCAAACCGACTTTCTATGTCTTTGATGTGTACAGTACCGATACTGGAAAACATCTGGTACCAATTCATCGAATTGGATTGGTTTCCAGACTTGGTCTAAATACAGTCCCAGTGTTGTCTACATATAGTGAACTTGGTACAGATAATATCGATGAACTGCTGAAAGATGCCGATGGGTCCAGTAAACTGAATCCAAAGGTCCTGCGCGAAGGTCTGGTCTTCAAAGAATCCAATGGCGGAATGACCTTCAAAGTTATCTCAAACGAATACCTATCCAGACAATGAACTATACTGACCAATTTAAAGAACTTGGGGTCCTAGTTGATTCAATCTTTGGTGGTTCTGAGAAAGGTAAACTATGGTGGAATACACCCAATAAAGCTTTCGACAATTTTACTCCAATGGATATCTGGTTAAAAGATCCAGATAAGATTGAATTTTACATCAACTCAAAGTATTTTGGAGAATGGTGATGAAACAGATTGTAATTAATACGTGTCATGGTGGTTTTGGGTTGAGTCATGAAGCTATGTTGTTATATGCCGCAAAGCACGGATTGAATCTAACAGTTATTGCAAATGAGGGTGACTTTGCATCATATACCCCATATTTCTATGAAGTCAATGGAGAACAATTCTATGACTGGGATATAGCCCGGGACGATCCCAATCTAATTGCAACTGTTCGGGAATTGGGTGAGCATTCTGGTCATCGGTTTGCAGAACTGAAGATCATTGAGATTCCAGATGATGTTAATTGGGCAATTCGTGATTATGATGGGAAAGAATTTGTTGTTGATGTTAATCGTTGTTGGAGTTAATTATGAATGAGTTTATGACTATAGATGAGTCACTTTGGAACAAACTTGCAACATACAGAATGATTTTGGCCGAAGGTTCTGGTGCGGAATTATCTAAGGACGAAATTATTGAGATTATTGATTCAATTAAACAACACCAAGATCGAGGTTGTTTTCATTGGTCTAACCTATTAGAAATGGTCTGCTCTGAATTGGCTGATCGTATACACGAGGGTAATTATGGTACCGATTAAACCACTGAATCCACCGTGCGGGGAATGGTGTGCTACACATGGATGTAATCGTGGAAAGGGCTGTCCCGCTGGTTCATAAATAGTCTATGTTAAATCATAGGCTAAATCAAATGAATATTACGGAAGCTGAATCGGTTGTGGGTGTCAAGGCTGGACACATGACTCATATTGAGGACCTAGTCTTTGATCTGGGAGTAGATGGCACACGTCAGGCTATCAACTTCATGCGCGATCTACGCGATATGTTGTCGATTGGTAATACCAGTAAGAATGTAGTCACTTCAGTTAAATTTGATGGGGCTCCAGCTTTAATTGCCGGATTAAATCCAGAAAATGGTAAGTTCTTTGTTGCCAAGAAAAGTATCTTCAATAAGAATCCTAAACTGTACTATAACCATAAGGATATTGATGCAGATACATCTGGTGATCTAGCCCTGAAACTTCGAGTTGCTTTTGATGAGTGTAAAAAACTTGGTATGAAGGGCGTTTATCAGGGTGATATCATGTTCACCAAGGATATGCTAAGCACCGAAGATATTGACGGTGTATCCTACATTACTTTTCACCCGAATACCATTGTCTATGCTGTACCGATTAAGTCTGAACTGGGTAAACATATTCAGAAAGCCAATATCGGGATCGTCTGGCACACAACATATACGGGCTCGACTATTGAATCCCTGAAGCCAAACTTTGGTCAGCAGATTGTACATCAGTTCAAGAATACACCTACATCTTGGATGGAAGATGCCACATTTAAGGATGTCGGCGGCGTGGCTACATTCACCATGGCTGAACGGAAGTTTTTTGATGGTAAACTATCTGAGATTGGCAAGCACTTTAGAGGTCTTCCGGCGAATACCGTTAATGCTATCCATAAGGACCCCGACTTATTGATGTTAGTTCATACATATAATAACAGTAAGATTAGACAGGGGCAGAAAGTCAAGGATATTGAAGCCCACGTTGATGGGCTATATCAATTTATTCACGATCGGTTCGATAAGGAAATTCAGGCACTGAAAACGGACAAGAGCAAAGCCGGAAGAAACGACAAGAGAATCAAGATTCTGTCATTCTTTAGTTCACACCCTAGGTCTGATATTGTTGCTGTTTTCAAGTTAGCCCAGATGATCGCTGAAGCAAAGCAGATTCTATTGGACAAATTGAATCGTGCTGGAGGTATAGGTACTTTCCTGAAAACAACAAATGGATTCAGGGTTACAGCTCAAGAGGGCTTCGTAGCCATCTCAGATCGGGGTGCGGTTAAACTTGTGGACCGTATGGAATTTAGCCTAGCCAACTTTAGTCCAGAGGTACTCAAAGGCTTTAGATGAATTCATTGGAAACTGTTTTCCACATATACATGCGAGATTATTGTAGTAGATTCACGATAAGGAGAACAAAATGAATAAATTAAAAATCGGGGACACAGTCTGGGCTAAACACCCCATTCATAATTGGAAAACAATGACTGGTGTTATTCTAACAATGGATTCACATTCTGTTGTTCTGAAGCATAAAGATGGAACACAGGCAAAATACCCACTAAAGGATGTTTCATTGAACTATAATGATCTACATCCGAATCCATATGGCAACCGCAAAACAGAATCCATCGAGTTCATGAGTTTCAAGAAGTATCTATCCGAGCGCGTTAATCCTATGGATATTAATCATGGTTCTGGTGCAGAGTTAAGAAAATCCCCGGCATATAAAGGATCTGAACGTCGGAGAAAACAGGATGACTCTGTTAAGAAAGACACAGAACAACGGGTGAAGCGTGGTTATTCTCACTATTCGGGCAAAGACGAATGGGGCAATTTGAAAAAGGAATCTACAAATGAAGAAAATGTACCTGACAAAGGATGAACTAGAAGCCATTCTTGACTTCATGAACCAGTACACGTTTGAGCGTATTGAACTCGAACAGTCTGGAGGAAACGGGATCGGAAGTATTCTGAAGGCCCGCCATTCTATATTCAGTGCTGAGACCAGTATCACGACAACCATTGAAAAGATTATCTCTGACGAGAGTACTTGGTGAGATTTTATTCGGCTCCTGTGTTATAATAGAACCATAGTCAAGCAAGACTATCAACAAGGAAACTATATCATGTCAAACCTTCTCTCCTACACTCAGCTAGACCTGGAACAAGGTCGTCAACTGACCCCACGGGTCATGCAAGATGTTCTGGATGAAATTTCCCAATTGTATTCCGTCGAGGATAATGGGTTTGTCTGGAATCATCTCCTTGAGTCCATCATCGAACAGTGCGATGAGAAAATCTCGGAAGGTAATCCATGATCGATTCTCTTATCAACTGGATGTACATGCCAGGTACCTATAACGATATGGTGGTGTACCTGGCAATTGCGACCCTGGTCGGTCTGGTTTGGGTTTCTTTCTATGGGGATTATTAATCCCATTTTCATCATCAACAGTTTGGATATATCATGGCACACGAACTCTACATCAAAAACGGCAAAGCTTCTCACGCATATGTCGGGGAAAAACCTTGGCATTCACTCGGTCAAGAACTGACCGATGGGGCTTCATTTGAGACTTGGAAGACTGAGGCTGGTATGGATTGGGAAATCCGTGAGGCTTCTGTCCGTTACTGGGTCCCAACCGGTGAGAAAATCTACCCGGACCGCAAGGTGCTTTTCCGCAGTGATACCTTCGAGGAACTGTCTATTGTCAGTGATGATTATAGGATCGTGCAGCCAGAGGAAGTTCTTGAGTTCTTCCGTGATCTGGTCGAACAGAACGGAATGAAACTTAATACAGCCGGTGTACTATTTGGTGGTCGCCGATTCTGGGCCCTGGCTGATACTGGTCGCGCCGCAGATATTCTGGGCAATGACCGAATCAAGGGCATGTTGCTCCTGACCACCTCATGCGATGGGACGATTGCTACCAACGCTATGTTGACATCGGTCCGTGTGGTCTGCAATAATACACTCCGCCTAGCCCTTACGAACACCGAGGATCGAATTCGGGTGACACACCGAACTGTATTCGATCCCCGTGATATGAAGGAAAAACTGGGACTGATTGATACAGCCTGGGAATCATTTATGGATGGTGTTAAACAACTCTCCACCCGCCGAATTAATGATAATGATTCTCATCGGTTTGTCTATGATCTGATCAAGAAACCCAACCTATCAGCTGATGATCAACCTTACACTGTAGCTCGGGACGTGTCCAATATCCTCAATCGGATCAAGAACGGTATGGGTCAGCCTGAATCAACCACACTCTGGAATGTCCTCAACGGGATCACCGAGTTCTGTGATCATGAATCCCGTTCACGTTCCCCAGACAAAGTCCTCTGGAATTCTTGGTACGGTAACACTGCTGACCTGAAAACCAAAGCATATGAGAAGGTTCTGGAACTGGTCTGATCAACCCGGGGAGCATGGTGAAAATGGTAACCACAGGACACTTAAAATGTCCCGCCTCGGCTTGACGGTTCGAGTCCGTCTGCTCCCACCAAAATTCAATCTGATATATTATGTCAACACGTAGTTTAGTTGCACTTCAAGTCGGTGATCACTTTGAATCAATCTATGTCCACTTTGATGGATATCTCAAGGGAGTCGGTCAGTCCCTCCTAAAATACACAACCTATGAACAAGTTGCTGATCTATTGGAGGGAGGTGATAGGTCTTCGCTTGACAGAGACTCCTGCTATGGTGATAGTGATGTGCTGAGGGTGCATCGTGATCTAGATGAGCTGTTAGCTGAGTCTAGTGTGTTCGATTATGTCTATGTGTTCATGGACGGAGAATGGTACTATGTAACCTCGAATACGCCACTACTAAAACTTCGTGGTGCCTGTTAATTTATTCGTGTCCTAGGGTATAATAGAATAATGAAAAAACAACTGATTCTCATTCGTGGTGTCCCGGATGATATTGTTGAACGAAAAAGGCTTTCATTCGAACATGACTTGGCAGAGCTGTTTGAGATGTTCAAATGATCTTTGTCCTGTACACAGATGATGGTAAGCTTATTCAGTTCAGGATTCGTGAATGCGCTAAACTGTTTCAGTCAATATATGGTGGAATTATCAAAGAGGAATTGTTATGAATCGTGAAGAATTGTTTAAGTATATTTATCAGCAGAATATAAAGATGAGTGATTATCTGGAAACCGTACCCAGTGATCTGTCCTCATCTGTGTTTGATAATGGATATGTGGATTGTCTTTATGGCATGAATGAAAAATTGATTGACTTTGCTTTTGATGAATATGCAGAATCTGTTAAGTGGTTCCTCTATGATTGGTACCCCAATGCCAAGGCCTTTCCTGTAGGTGATGAAGAAGGTATTGAAATCAAAGACATTGATCAATATATTGAGTTCATGAAACATTATGAGGGGTTCCAATGATTTATATTGAAGGCAAAGAAGGTATTAGTGCTAGGGTAATAGCAGATTCAATCAATGAACCGGGTAATCGGATGATTACACTTGAACTGGAATATCCACGTTTTATTCTGGCTGAAGTGAATACTCATCGTATGTTGTCCAAGAATAGTGCCAGTTCCCGTGCTATTCCAGTTGGTACAATGCATCGGCAAATTTCAGAGAAACCTGCACGACCGGTGTTCTATGGTAAGAATCAGTCGGGTATGGTTGCTAAAGAAGAACTTTGTGAACACACCATCAACGACACCAAATTGATCTGGGATGCTGCTCGCGATGCCTCTATTTCACACGCCGCGGCACTATCGGGTATCGGTAATCACAAACAGGTCGTGAACCGATTGACCGAGCCATTTCAGATGACGAAGACAGTCATGTCAGGAACAGAGTGGGATAATCTTCTATGGCTCCGAAATCATCCTGATGCTCAGCCTGAGTTTCAGGAACTAGCTCGATGTATCGCGGCGTGTCTAAAGACGTCCGTTCCTGCCGAACTTCGTACCGGACAGTGGCATCTACCCTATGTGGATACCGTGACTGAATTCGATGGGGTACAGACCTATTGGGTAGATGGCAAAGAGATAACTTTAGAGCAAGCCCGTCGTGTATCAGTATCTTGCTGTGCCCAGGTATCGTACCGCAAGAATGACGACAGTCTGGAGAAGGCTGACAAGATTTTTGAGATGTTGAACCTCAATAGTAAAGTGAATCCGCCGCATTTTTCCCCGGCTGAACATCAGGCCTGTGCCATGTGGATCCACCCTATACCGATTGAACTTAAACACATGCCAATGGGTTATACTCATATTGACCGCCATGGAAACTTTTGGAGTGGAAACCTTAAAGGGTGGATTCAATATCGCAAGATGATTGAGCAAATGGCATGACAAAGAATGAACTCCTTAATGCCGTTGTTGAGTTAGCCCATGAGATTGACAAGACAGACTCGATTGACTTTGGTATGCTGCGAATGACAGAGGAGACTGCTTACCGATTCGTGGCGACAAATTTGATCGAGGATGTGACAGCAGAGGAAGACCCGGCTTGCCAGTATCTTCTATTGATGGCTACGGCTACTCATTTGCTGGTTGAAAACTTTGTCCTAAATCAGAAACTACTGGTCATGGTCAGGGAGAAAAAAGAGTCACCCTGATGTAGATTTTATTCGACTTCTATGTTATAATAGGACCATGAACAGTACAACAGGACAAGTAATGAAACACGGTGTTTTGAGTGAGGCTGGAAAGTACAAGGTGTACATCAACGATGAGTTCATCTGTTCTTGCCGAGTTAGGGAACGTGCTGAGTACCAGTTCAAGCGGTTCTCCAAGAAACAGGGTACTCCAGTAATCTCGGTTAAGGCTCGGGAACAAATCTCCAAGTTTCATATCAACCAACGGTTTGACTTCCTGCGCAAAACTGTCATGATGGTTGCAAGTGGAATTCAACCGTCTGCCGTTATATCTGGCTCGGGTGGACTCGGAAAATCCCACAGTGTCCGGAAGGCACTCCTTGAGTCAGGTCTGATTGACTTCACCAGTTCTATCGCCGGTGATGGTGCTCCCATCAATAGAAACAAGGGATTCATTGTAGTTAAAGGCTACTCTACTGCACGCGGTCTGTTCCGAACACTCTACGAAAACAACGATGGAGTCATCGTGTTTGATGATTGCGATTCTGTCCTTAAGGATCCTGTGGCCCTGAACATCCTCAAGAGTGCCCTGGATTCATACGATACACGTGTGATCAGCTGGAACGCTGAAAGCCGTGACCCAGACCTACCGCGTAGTTTCATCTTCACGGGTCAGGTGATCTTTATCAGCAACATCCCAGAGGAGAAAATTGATCAGGCTATCCGTAGCCGCTCTGCTGTGATTGATGTATCCATGACGCTCAATGAAGTCATCGACCGTATGTCAGTAATGATCAAAGACCAAGAGTTTCTACCCAACTTCAACTCGGATGTGAAGAAACAGGCTCTAGAATTCATCTCCGATAAGAAGAGTGTGGCACGTGAAGTCAACCTGCGAACTCTGATCACGGTCTGCAAAGTTCGGGCATCGGACCGTGATGGTACATGGAAAGACATGGCAGAGTACCTCATCTGCAAATAATCTGACCAAATCTGTGATATAATGGAATAAAGGAACCAAACCATGACTGAAGACACGAACCTTAAAGACATCCTATCGGGTAATACAATGATCAAGTATGATCTAGAGACTGGAGACATTAACATGAAGGTAACCCAGCGACAGTTTGTTCTGCTAGCCGGGTTGCTATCCCACGTCAAACTAGGTTCCAATAACAGAGACACCGATGAACTGTTTAACCTATTGACCGAAATTCTAGACCGGTCAGCACCGGGCGCCGATATGATTGATGCCATCGATGATGCCATGGATTGCATTAAATTATGGCATGATTCTAATGGTGATTGGCATCTGGAGATTAAAGAATGAAATTTGAGGCATTCGATTTTGTCACAGCTGAGAAAAGGGTCCTCAATAATCCAGAGTGTAGAAAACCAATTAAGGATCACTTAGTCCAACTTCAACGAAGGATTGATTATTTTTCCAGTAGGTTTATTGATGAACATCCGGATTACGAAAAACATCCATTGAAGCATAAGTTCTATCTAGACAAAACTGAGACCTATGCAAAGATCACACGACTATTAAGGATTATTCGCGCATATGAGTAACCGTACTGTATTTGAACCCGGGGAATTTGACCCCGAAGAACAAATTGAATCTCCATTCATCTTTAAGAATGCCTCGGACTTCAGTTATTATATCCAAATGACCGCAGTCAATTCAGAAAAAACCTGCACACAAGTTGTTCTGGAATACTGTGACCAATATGACCTAGATCCATCGGATATTGCAAAATTCATTAACCGGTCATTGAAGGAACAGATAGCCCTGGAGATGCAGGAAGATGGATTGAAGCTTAAGGGTAAAGAACTAGATTTTCTGTAATGGACGGATTTAGTACCTATAAATACTATCTTGCCCTAAAGTTCCATTTTACCGTTTCCGGATATGATGTGTTTAAACACCGTGGTAGAACTAGGGCAAATAGAATGATGTATGAGTCTAAACCAGGGGTGAAAATCCGAATGGAAGTTCTTGGCAAAAGATTTAATGCCCCAGATGACGCCATCAAGTTCTTCCTGGCATGCAATCTATATAATGTTGATGTGTTCAATGATGTTGATTCAAATGATGCCTATCTTAGATGGAAGAAAAGATCGGAAATGATGACACAATTTATCCTTGATGAACTTGAATCTATCAAGGAACTGTCATCACGCTATATAGCTAAACAGGTATCTGGTGGATTCATCTCCTATGAGACCGCGGTGGCTATAGCCCGATGTATGGATATCCTATCTGAGATAGATGAGGATATAATTTATAGAAAAATTAGTGATAAAATCAAGAAACTGGATAAATTCATCAAGTACGATGAGAACAGAGTAGAGGCATTCATTCAAGAGAAATATGGACAAGCGGTGTAATACATTCCGGAAATTTGAGTCACGCTTTGAGCGTAAAGCCAAAATGGCTGAACGACAATATCTGAGGCAGAAGGTCGAACGCGCACAGTTAAATACTGATACTGACTATATCGATGATGACGATGATTCTTATGATGATTCAGATTGGTATGATCGTCAGACCAAAGATTGAGGCTAAATGCCTTAAACCTGGGCTAAATGCCCATTAACCATCTGGAGTATATCTCCTATTTTAGAAAGCAAACCATGACAATTTCAATCGCGGACCTACGCAAATCACGCACAACAGACTTTTCAAAAATCACTCAGGCTCTGACCAAAACATCGGACCGTCAAGATGACTCCGATTACTTTAAACTGACAAAGGACAAGGCGGGCAATGCATCTGCCACGATCCGATTCTTGCCGAAGCACCCAGATGATGAACTACCCTTTGTGACAATCTATACACATGCTTTCCAGGGTCCAACTGGTCGCTGGTACATTGAGAATAGTCGGACTACACTTGGCGAGGCAGATCCCATTTCTGAAACTAATCGTCAACTCTGGGCCTCTGGTCTAGAATCTAACAAAGAGATTGCACGTAAACAGAAGCGCAAGACTTCGTATATTGCTAACATCTATGTGGTTAATGACCCAGCTAATCCGGACAACAATGCCAAGGTGTTTCGGTTCAAATTTGGCAAGAAAATCTTTGAGATGATCATGGATAAAGCCAACCCGACATTCGCTGAAGATGCACCAGTTAACGTGTTCGACCCGTTTGATGGGGCAGACTTCAAAATTCGTATGAGACAGGTCGAGGGTTATCCTAACTATGACACATCCATCTTTACAGAGGTTAAACCTCTAGCCAAGACTGATGAGGGAATTGTAGAGATCGTCAATCAGATGAAGCCATTGAAGGAACTGGTTGCGCCTAGCCAGTTCAAAACATATGACGAACTGAAGAAAAAATATGATGCTGTGATGAATACCTCAGGTGCCGGTATTCTAGCCAAGGCTGAGGAAGTGGTCGAGCGCATGTCTACCGAACCCGTGAAGGCTGAAAAACAACCAAGTAAAGTTGTTGAGGCTAAATCTATTCCAGCGTGGGAAGACACTCAAGAAGAGGGCGATGACATTGAGGCATACTTTGCCAAGATCGCATCTTAAACTAAACTGATCTATTCAGGGAGCTTCGGCTCCCTTTTTCATGCGTGCAACATTCGATCAAACCTATTGTTTATTGTCGGTTCTTGATTCCTAACTGGAATCTTCATTACAGTTGAATTGTTTGTGATCTGTGATCTATTATCAGAGACATTATTGACAACTGGTGGTATATTTTGTCTGTTCTGATTTTCCAATTCGGCACGTGATCTTTCATTATTCTGTAACTGTTGCGACTGATTGATTCTATTTGTGTTACCCGGTCTATTAGCATCAGCAGGATTCATCCAGTCGTATATTGCTGAACCCAATGTATTATTTTCAACACCGGTTAAACGGCTTACGGTTGGATTAACTACATTCTCATTGAGCCACCCACCTGCCCTCCACCCAGCATAACCAGCACCTGCTACAGCCGCGGCTGGTAAAACAGCTTTCCCGACCGCTGGTAAAACCCTTAGGAGCCCAGCACCCGCGCTTTTAGCAGCCCCTATCCCTGTTCCAATAGCACCCTTAGCAGCCCCTATCCCTGTTCCAATAGCACCCTTAGCCGTGGCTAGACCGCCCATTATTGCGGCTTTGCCTGCGACGGTGGCACCTTTAGCTGCAGCTACACCACGTCCCAACATTGAACCGGCTGTACTCAATCCGCTGATAATAGTATCAATTATCCCACCCTGCTCTTCTTGTTTAGGTTCATTCTTTGAAACTAGTGTAGGGATATGACCTTTTCTTAAATTGGCCTCATGCAATTCTTCCTCGTTTTTGTGTAGTGTTTCATCAATTGACTTCAACATCTCAAGTTGTTTTTCTGATAGTCCAGCCAATTCTGACACAGCACCCTCAAAAATACTCTTGATCATTTCTGGATCTTGAGATAAGAACATTTCACGTTCTTTTGGAGTTGATTCAGCTAATTCCGTCAGTACGCCGGCTTTAAAGCCATCCATTGTTTCTTTATCAACAACTGTAGCTTGTGGTTTTATAATCTGAGCTGAGGCATAATTTTGTAATTCTTTCCTCTTTTCCAGCAACGCTTCTTTGCGAGCTAGGTCGGATTCAGATAATGAACCACCAAAGTCCCTGGCACGTTTTTCCTTAGATTCTAGTGACTCGAGTTCTGGGTTTAGTTTCTTGAGTTCTTCAAATCTCCTAGCACCCTCGGTCATAGCCTCTGTTCTAGACATTCCACGCCCAACTTCAGTCAACTGAGAAAACTCCGTAATATACTTGGCCTTTTCAGCACGCTCTTCCGATTTTTTAATCTGATTTTCTTCCATCTTATTGAAAATGGAACCAATAAGAGATGATGGGTCTTGCCCGATACCAGCAGCTTTAGCTAGACCAGGGATTGTAAACATTTGACCAAATGAGTCTTTTTTATTTTGAATCCAGCCCTTAACACCACTTTTGGATTCTTCCTTGACTTTAAACTCCATCGACTCGGTTAATTTTTCAACCGCTTCAATTAAATCTCGATCTAGTGTCAAGGCACGTTCTGATATCACCACGGCAGCTTTTATTGGTGCCGCAGTGCGTGTAGTTAAATCACTAACTTCAGTGATTACCTGATCTAGCATTTCTTCAACAATAACCAAGTCCATAGGCGTATTATTAGTGGGGACCAATTCTTCCGGTGCCGCAGGACCGATAGTACGATTATATTCTGCTAATCGTTTATTTCTCTTTTTAATTTTACGGGCACTAGTCATTTTGTCTTTCCCTGTTTTTCTGTTCTACATGCCGATTTAATAACTGTACGTATATTTCTCTCTCATATGGCATCATGTTGTCCAATTCAGTCAACGAATATTTGTGGAATTGCATTAGAGCAAAATTGACTTCATAATGATTGAACAGAGTTTCATGAGAGAGAATCATTAAAAAAAATTGTTGATGCCCTTCAATTGACGTTCATGTTTTGTATTACAGACAGGACATGTATATTCGATATCAATATAGGTATGTGGTATATTGTCAATGAAATGCTGAATTTGTTTTTTCTGACTTGGTGTCAATGTTGAAATGAATTCTTCAATCTCATCATCAGTTTCTTCAGATAGACTATATGTCTCATCTTGTGTGTATAGTTTATCCAAGCAGACTTTAAGTAGTGCTAATTCTTTATCCGCAGATTCATTAATCTTAAGAATATCATCAATTGTCGGATATTTTAATTGTGCAGTTAAAGTGTCGTGTAGTTTGATCTTATTACTATGATCCGATTTGGATACTTTAACTTTAGTTAAATCAATACTGACCTGAGCTTTGGCATTTGGGTCATTACATTTATCACAGCTAAAAATTAAATCGGAATGTTCACCGACTGATTTGGCTCTAATTAGTGTCATTAGGTATTCAAGATCAAATGTGGTTAATCTATCTGGTGGATTAGCAAGACAGTTACGAACTACATTGTCCATTGTAGCGATCATTGTCTGGATATCCTCTGACTCTTGGGCAGTCAACAGTGCCTTTTCTTCCCGAACCAGAAATGGTCTATATGTTGTTTTTTTATTGGTGCTTGGTATAACAACTGGGTACCGTGGGGTTGAATTCAGTTCAGATAGTTTCATTCTTTGCTCGCTTTCAGTTTTTCCATGATTAGTCTATTAAGTTCTGATGTTGTTCCAACAAATGCTACATTATTCGTCACCGTTGTGTTTGTTGGTTGAGATTCTGTCTCACTAAACAATAGCCGTCTTTTCTTGGTATGGATATCCATTAACTGGGAGTTCATGTCGGACATAGTCTTGAGCATCGTCGATAACACCTCATATGCTCTAGGGGATTCAGACTGTATTGCCACCTCATATGCATGCTCAAGTGCCCTATTACCAACATCGAGCATCTCACGAATGTTGTTCCGTGCTATCTCTGCATCATCTATGACACTTTCATTCCCACTACTGGGGTCTAGTGGTATATTGGGTAATGATATGTGTGTTCGGACTGGTTCTACATCAAACACATCAGATATTTTCCTACTCATAATTATTTCTCCGTGGTGGTTCAAATCTACGGCGACCTGACTGTTCTGTATTCTCCTCTGGCGTGTATTCGTGCTCATACACGGATTCATTCCTCAATCTCTGGACCTTTTCTTGACCGCGAGTATATGCACTGACTCCCAATATGGCACCGAATGATAAATGGAACATGCCGGCTCCCTGTAGAGTCAGTGGTGTCCAGCCTATAGTTTTATCTACAGCATCGACAAAAAACAAGAACCACGCCCAGCCAATTGGAAAAATAACAAAGTCAAACATGCAAATAACCAAGTACACGATTGCTGTAATTGGCCTCCACCTATTCTGAATCCAATCATTGAAGTTCATGGTGAATTCTCCAGATCAGACTGTAATTGATTTGATGCGTTGGCTAATACTGAACCATTTGTAGAAAATGATCCGCCTATTCTATTCAATGAATCTCTGAATCTTTGTGTTGCAGCCGGGACAGATTCAAGAGCGCGCGCCGTCTGGCTAAATGCCCCAGATGCCCCAGTCATGACCCCACCTAGGCTGGATAGCTGCCCTGGTACACCATTAACACTTGATATCACTGCTATTGAACCAGATACACCGTTTAATCTATTAACAGTATGTGAGAATGGTCGACCAATTCCCATTGCATTAAGTGTATTATCAAACTGCCCTAGTGTAGATGCAATACCACCTACCGCACCGCTTATGGCAGAGACGGGTGCTGTAATCGCTGATAACGATCGACCTAGCTGTGTTATACCAGAACCAAGATTATTTGTATACACACTCAGACCACTCATGTACGAACCGACGGTTGCTGGCAATGAACTAGAATTGGCTGCAGCAGATGCACTATTGAATAATCTTGGCAATGACCCAGATATACCAAGCCCAGCACTAGTTAGAGGCAGTCCGTGTTCATCTCTCCAATCGAGATTGATCCCACCGCCAGGATTACCCGTGACTATTGATTCTCCTGGTGCCAATGAAAGCTCGGCTGGTATATTACCATCGGTTAGATTGAATATAGTATTTCTACGGTTATTGATATTACCTACATGTATATTTTCCCAATACTTATAAACAATCTGTACAGGCAATCTTAATATATCATGTGAATTATAATCTAATCCAATATCACCTATTGATTTAGGATAGCATTCAAATAGCTTTAATGCATGAGCGGGTTTTCCGGTACGATCTGAGATGTAAATTTCAATATCTTTGGTGTAATCATTATAATAACCCAATTTTCTTGTCTCACGATTGAATACCTGATTTGTCCAATCTTCAAAATATTGTTTGACCTTTAAACTTCGATCAAGAATGAAATTCATTGACAATTCAGAATAGGATATACTATATGGAGTTGATCTTGATTCACCAAAGATCCTAATCTCATTGGTGAAAATGTTTAATCCGGGTAAGTTGGTCGATTCACACATCATCATGACGTCCCGAGTATTAATTTCGCCCCCTGGAGAACCGCCGATGATAACATGGAAATGAGATGCGGTCAGCATCCCATGCTGTTTGACATGGGATATAAATTGATTTAATGATGCGTAACCTGCCATATTAATTACCAGCTTGTATGGCGTGCCGAGTCGCGCCAGACGTGTTCTTTTGTGGCCTTGGCAAACCGTTGTACTGGTAACAGCATCGCTGTATACCAAGATTCCTCTGGGACTGCCAGGTAGGGAGATTTAACATGTGAGAACAGGTACCGTTTAATACAAGCCTGGGCTAGACTTGTTTTTGAAACCCCCTTAATTAATTCCCACGAGTATCTGATCTTAGCAGACTCAGACATCATATTCTGCCCGTGATTCTTAGCCAGAGCTTTAAACAATTCCATTCGGGGCTTGTATTCCAAATAATGTAAGTTCAATCCAATGAATGAAGTTTTATCTCTATCATATGGTAATACTAATGGAAATTGGTCATAGTATGGTAGAGTATCTTTATATTTTGGATCATAATAGAAGAAATACAGTTTACCTGGGATTAGTGTACCAGTTAATTCTGCACCACCATCACCCATCATCAGCCTATTGGGCGTGATTTTCTTAGTAGCTAAATGCCTAATTTGCTCATCGAACCATGTCCGTGATCTTTTAACATCACTCGGTGAGATATGGTATAACTCAAATGATGTTCTACGATTTGCTCCAACTGCCATGTTTATGTTCTCAGAATAGATGTTTTTCAGTTAGTACGAGGAACTCTAGACCCCTTGATTTACAGTATTCATCTGCGGCTTTCCATTTAGCCTGATTAGTTGCATATGTAGCCATCTCGGTCAAGTATCGTTTGGTTTTTTTAGTCTGTTTAGGTGGTTCACATTGAGCTGAGGGTTTAATCTCAACCGCAAACTTTTTTATCTCACCAGTTCTAGTCTTAACCATTATCACAAAATCAACAAAGTACCTTCTCATTCTCTGATCTACTGGTGAATAATAAGGTATAATCAGTTCCTCAGATGCATACTTTATGACACCGGGATTATCATCACACCACTGTAGAAACTTGCGTTCCCACGAGGACCGAAAAATAATTTCATTTACATTACCGACATATTTTTCCGGTCTTTTTGGTGTAAATCTACCCTGATTATATTTTGGCATTTTCCTCAAACTAAATAGTCCATAATCTATTTAGTTCAAATCAACATGGTTACAAGAAGCACACAAAGTCAAGTCTCAGATAATCAGTCAAACAAGTACGACGTGTCTGCATATCAATTTCCAATTGATCTAGACACCTCAAAAGAATATGGCGGGAATAAAATCGTGTTCTTCATCAATGTAACTGGTGAGGGTAAGATTGCCCGTCAGGAAGGTGGCGTCCGTGTCCGCGATATTCCCCGGGATCAATTTAATCGGTCACAGGTTGATATGACACGGGCTGCTGCCCCTCTTGAGGGTACTAGGGAAACACTAAATGTAGCCTTGCCAATGAAACGACTAGTGACGGCTATTAGTCTATACGTACCAAACGAATTGAGTACAGGCTGGAATGCGGAATACAGTGAAGAGGATATGACCAACCTAGACTTAGCAGCTAAGGGTCTTGATGTCCTAACTGGTGCAAATAATGTCAACAATGCCGGTATGATTGAACGTGCAATTCAACTCGGTGGGAGCTTTGTTGCTAAAAAAGCATTTGAGGGATCCGAATTCCGACAGATGGCATTGAGAACAACACCCGGTCAGTCTAAGATGGAACAGTTATTCCGCAGAGTTAACTTTAGGGATTTTTCCTTCTTTTATATGTTTGCCCCAAAGAGTGAACGGGAAGCTGCAAATGTTCTGAATATCATTCGGAAGTTTAGACACCATATGCTCCCGGAATTCCGCGATCAGAATCAGTTCTTATATCTATTCCCATCAGAGTTTGATGTGAAGTATTATCATGGTGATAAAGAGAATGAGTATCTGGAAAAACAATTCTCAGCGGTATTGACTAATATGTCAGTTAATTATTCCCCAATGGGTATTTTTAATACATTCCCGAATGGTATGCCCACTCAGATCAATATGCAATTACAATTCCGAGAACTGAATGTTGCTACTAAGGAAACATCACCATATAACAAATCGGGTGCCTAATGTCATACTTTAAATCATTCCCTGTTATAGTATACCCGTTTACTACATTTAGAAATGGACCAGAGTTTCGTGCAGTTAAAGATATTGTACTCAATGTCCGAATTATTAAAGAAATTATTGCTGGCATTCAGTACTATGACTATTATGATATTATAGATGATGAAAGAATTGAAGTGATCGCAGAAAAATTATATGGTGATCCAAATTTACATTGGGTTCTGATGTTAATCAATGAGCGATTTGATTACATCAATGATTTTCCAGTCAGTGATGATAGATTAAATGAAATCATCGAGGAAAAATATGGAGTTGGTAGTCATAATCAGACACATATGTTATTTGGTGTCCCACACTTTGAAGATGAATTTGGCAATGTGGTTGATTCCGGTGCCCCGCTGTCAAGAGCTATAACCAATTATGAATATGAATTTAGGATCAATGAATCTAAACGTAGAATTAAAACTATTGATCAACGATTAATTGGTCAAATCTCCAGAGAACTAGAGGCAGCATTCTCTAATGGATAATAGTAATCCAAATAAAGGCATTACATTTGCCGGTGAGTATATATTAGATGAATTTGCCATACTAAAGGCGGATTCTGATTTAGCCGTTGATGTCCGCAATCAATTAAATGCATTTTATATCTATGAGGATATGTATAGTCCATTGATTACTGGAACTGCAGTTATTCGTGACACATTAGATTTGCCAAGTCTATTTGGTAGGGGTGGGAAAAATTTACTCAGAATCAAGGTTCGGACACCAAGCTATAAAAGCATTGAGGGGTTTTTTCATCTTTATAAAATTGGTGATCAATCATTGGTCAAGGAAAGAACACAGGTTTATACACTCAACTTTGTCAGTCTAGAATCAATAACCGATACAAGTTTACATATATCCAAAAGATTTATAGGATCACCATCTCAGATAGCTGAGGACATATACCAGACACATCTGAAGACAGAGAAAACTATAACTGTTTCTCCGAGTTCAAATAGGACTGCATATGTCTCAAATTATTGGTCGGCTATAACCAATCTAGCATTTCTGGCTGATAATGCACTATCCGATAAAAATACTGCAGACTTTGTGACCTTTGAGAACCGTGATGGGATGAATTTCGTTAGCGTACAATCAATATTCAGTCAGCCAATATTACAAGATTTTATACAGACCGATTATCTAATGACCGAAGTTGCACCTGGGTCAACATCCGTAGTTCGGGATATTAACCTAGAGTTCAAACAAATACAGACACTTAATGTATCTCACTACTATGACTTCATTACAGATAATGATTCGGGCGTTGTCAATAGTAGATCATTAATTCATGATATTGTTAGAAAACAGTATGAAGTCAGAGATTTAAGTCAAAGAAATGATGTTAAACCTCTATTGAACCCTAATAGGTTATATACAGATAAAGTCATTGATTCAGTTAGACCTAGGTTAATACCTACACACAAACATTTTGGTTTATTTGAACCAGAGGACCTTAGCAATGCCAGATTTTTATCCCGAAGAATTATGCATTCTAAAATGTTAATGGGTCAGAAGATTGAAATTGATGTCATGGGTCGTGCTGATTATACAGTTGGTAAGAGGGTTAAACTAACAATTAATGAATTGAAGAATATCACTTCAGATATGTCAGACGATGATATCAAGAATAAGATGTTAAGTGGTTACTATATTATTACTGCTATAGCACATAAATTTGATGGTCGTGCTCATACATGTAAAATGGAATTAATGAAAGATAGCGTGGTATCAACATGAATAACATTTACTATGGTGTTGTAGAGGACAGAGTAAGTGACCCGATGAAACTCGGTCGCTGTAAAGTGCGCGTCATCGGTTTACATACCGAAGATAAGACTGTTTTACCCACGGCTGATTTGCCATGGGCTACAGTAATGCAACCAGTGACCTCTGCTGCCATGTCTGGTATAGGGCACTCCCCGGTTGGTCCAGTCGAAGGCACGTGGGTCATTGTTCTATTCAACGATTTACACCTACAGTTTCCCATTATCATTGGTACTATTGGCGGCATACCTTCTCCATTGCAACCTGTCGTTGTAGAGGAGAGGGTCCCATTGACAGATAGTTCTGGTAATACAGTAACAGATGATTCTGGCAATCCTATTCTGACCGGGGAGACTAGGCAGGTCGAGGTTAAACCTGAACCGCCCAAACAAGTTCTGTCAAAACCGATGACAATGCGGGTGTCCCCTGAGGGTATCAAGTTTCTACAGAAACATGAGGGTCTAGCATCCTCATCAAGAGAAAGAACTAGACTGGTTAGTGCTAATGCCCCAGATTCGACCAGAATCTTTAGTTACCAGGATACAAGGGATATATGGACCATTGGCTGGGGTAGTATTTTTATGCCAGATGGTAGTCGAGTCACCCAAGATTCGGTAATCACTAAAGCTGAGGCAGACTTACTGTTCACCAATAGACTAAGAGATGAGTTTGAGCCTGGTGTCCGGAGGATGATTACTGGACCCGTGACACAAAGCATGTATGATTCACTGGTCAGTATGGCATATAACATGGGGGTCACAGGATTAAGGAGAACCCGCATTGTTTCCTTGATCAATTCTGGGGATTATAGGGGTGCTGCAGCTATTATACCCCAGACAAAGAATAATCAGGGTACATTGCTTAACCGAAGGAATGATGAACAGCGCTTGTTTGTCAAGAATGGGTTCCCATCTCTGGACGGAGAATTGGATCCGGCACCAAAACCACCAGAGGAAGAAACTCCACCAGATAGAACTCAGAACCCGGTTGTTATTCAGAGAGATGATGGCAATGGCTCGGTTATTCGTCAGCGTGTATTCCAAAGACAGTCAAATGGTTTTCAGGATCCAAATAGAGTATATCCCAAGTGGGTCAATGAACCAGATACACATAGGCTAGCACGGGGCGAATCAATTGATCGAACTATCGTTTTTACCAAGGAGTCAGCTAGAACAATAGGTGTTCAGACTTCCGCTGGGACAGTATGGAACCAGCCCCCAATCCCCTATAATGCAAAGTATCCGTTTAATCATGTATTCAGTACTGAGAGTGGGCATGTCCAGGAGTGGGATGATACCCCGCAGAATGAGCGGACACATTCATGGCATAAATCTGGCACATACACTGAGATTGATGTCAATGGTACTACAGTCAATCGGATAGTGGGTGATAAGTATGAGATTCTGGAGCGGAACGGGTTTATTGTCATCCGTGGCACTGCCAATGTGACAATCGAGGGTAATCATAATATCCGAGTTGAGAACAATGCTAACATTCAGGTTCTAGGAAATACCAATCTTGGAGTTACAGGAAATTTACATGCTGGTATAGGTGGGAATTTTTTGGTCAAATGTGGTGGGAATTTTTCGGTTGATGCAAGTAGAATTGATTTGAACTCAGGGGCCAGTGGCGGTGTAACAGTACCATCAGAAGCAGCAGATGGGATCAAGGAGTTTGGTCCATTGAGAACACCGTCGCGGTTTCAGGAACTCGATGCAAACTATGAATCACCAGATGAGGGTGATGGCACTCAGTTTAGACAACGCCAATTAGATACCGGTAAGGTTGATCCGGTTGATGTTGAAGAACCAGGTGTCAGAAAAGAAGAAGCAGCGGCACCAACACGTAGACCAGAAGCAATAATTAGTGAGTGCGGATTTAGTGAGGCTGATCTAGTGCCAACTTTAAGGTTGTCTAGACATTATACTCTAGGCGAATTGACCCGAGTTGGTCGAAGTGGTGTACCTAGAGGAACAAACGTTGGTTTATCTGCACCAGAAATTGTTTGTAACATGAAACAGTTAGCCGTGAACTGTCTAGATCCAATTAGAGAACGGTTTCCAAATATGCGCTTAAACTCAGTCTGGAGAAGTGAGGCGGTTAATAGTGAAGTCGGGGGCAGCAGGAACTCAGACCACCTTAGAGGGTTCGCAGCGGATATTCATTTAAGTGGTTTTGATAGAGAGGCGCATTTTAGGGCAATTCAGGAAATACAACGAATGTTACCTGCTTTCCGACAACTGATTCTGAAATATAGGGGACCATCCTCAACATGGATACATCTATCTTTTAATAGAAACGATAATCGTATGCAATCTTTGACTATAGCTAATGGTCGGACTGTATCGGGTAATAGTTTTGTCTTGGTAGGATGATATGCCGGCAGTGACTAGACTGGGAGATATTTGCACCGGACATGGGTGTTTTCCACCAAGAGAGAACAACGAGGCATCCGGAGATGTGTTCGTGAACGGAGTTGGTGCTCATCGAATGGGTGATGGGTGGACCGTGCACTGTTGCGGCCCGTCGTGTCATGCCAGCGTTCTTGATTCTGGTTCGGGCACGGTATACGTCAATGGTAAACAGTTGGCTAGAATCGGCGATCCGGTGGCGTGCGGTTCTGCTGTAGCCCAGGGATCAAGTGATGTATTTGCCGGCGGCTAAAACAATAATAAATAACAAATGAGATTCATAGACCTAGATGCAACATTTTCACCACATCCAGAAACTGGAGATGTCGGTGTGCGTACTAACGAGCGTGCGATTAAATTCGCAGTTAGGGCTCTTGTCTTAACCAATCATTATGAAAGACCGTTTCGGAGTGAAATAGGCAGTCCAGTTCGCCAATTATTATTTGACCTGATGGGACCAAACTTCAATATTATGATGAAAAAGGTTATTACAGATGTTATAACCAATCATGAACCTAGGGTTGATGTTCTAGATGTTGTAGTTAATTCTAGACCAGATGCGAATTCAGTCAGTATAACAATAATCTTTAGAATTAAGAATACAACTAAACCATTGGACGTTAACATAATCTTAGAAAGAACCCGATGAGTGAAAATCGACAAATAAGAACTGATACTTTAGATTTTTTAGACATTAAGGAAAATCTCAAGGACTTTCTACGGGGTCAGAATAGATTCACAGATTTTGACTTTGACGGTAGTGTTCTCAGCACACTGTTAGACGTGCTGGCATATAATACTCACTATAATGCCCTGTACACTAATATGGCAGTCAATGAATCATTTCTAGATTCAGCCTCAAAGTATTCTAGTGTTGTATCATTGGCTAAATCATTGGGGTATACGGCCAGAAGTGTTAGGTCGGCTCGGGCTAGATTAAACATTACAATCACAAATAATACTGCAGCAGCAGTTTTAACTATACCAAAGGGAACTATATTCAAGACTTCAGTCGGTGATAATATATTTGATTTTATAGCAAATAGTGATTATACTGCAAGACTGACTAATGGTGTCTATAATTTTCCGAGTGTAGATGTTATAGAGGGGACTATTATAACTAGACGTATTGATGTCACATCAACAAGTAAATATGTCATACCAAATTTGAATGCTGATATCACTACACTTGATGTTAGGGTTCAAGAAGCCGTCGGCAGTTCAGTACATACTAAATTTTCATTTGCTGCTAACTCAATTGATATTAAACAGAACGATAATGTATTCTTTGTTAAGCAGAGAGAAGATTTATTCTATGAGGTTTATTTTGGTGATGGTAATATTGGATCCAGAATTTTCCCAGGCAATGTAGTAAATTTAGATTATATCATCAGTTCGGGTCCTAGGGCAAATTCTGCCAGGGTATTTACATATTCTTCTGGTATACAACAGTTCACCAATATTGAAATACAGACTGTCTTATCTGCTACAGGTGGTGCCGAAGCAGAATCTGCCGAATCAATTAAATTTAATGCCCCACTATTATTTGCCGCACAAAATAGAGCAGTGACCGCCAATGATTATATTGCAGTTATTAATCAATTATTTCCAAGTATTGAATCTGTAACTGTCTGGGGTGGACAGGAACATGTTCCAAAATCATATGGTAAAGTATTCATTGCTATTAAGCCTAATGGGTCGGACACGTTTTCAGAGACAGAAAAAAATGATATCAAACAGGTTTTAATGAAACGTGCTGCAATTGTTACAGTTATTCCTGAAATAGTTGATCCAGTCTATCTCCGTATAGAATTAACAACAAATGTTCATTATAATCCTATTTTATCCAGGAGAACAGCTGGTGAGATTGCCACATCCATCAGAAACACTATAGCAAATTATTCTACACTTCTGGGTAAATTTGGCGCGGAATTTAGATTATCACGTTTATCTAGTTTAATTGATTCGGCTGACAATTCTATAATTAGTAATAGCACAACACTAAGAATAAGACGCACCGTCATTCCATCAATAAACAAACAAGCCAATTATACTATTAGATTTGCGAATCCTGTATATCAGAGAGATAATGGTGGGGCGTTTTATTCAACTAGATTTTTCTTTGAGGGTATTTCAGATAGATGTTTCGTTAAAGATAATGGCAGTGGATTGATAGAATTATATTCTGAGGATATTAACGGTATACCCGCTTATATTAGAAATGTTGGTACAATTAATTATTCTACAGGAACTATTAGTATCCCAAATATGTTTATTCGTGGACTATTTGATCCAATATTAGAATTTGTTATAACACCGAGTTCAAATGATGTTATACCCGTACGTGATCATATTATTCAATTACCTAATAACCTAGTAACAGTTAATATCATTTCTGATAGAGTCGCGGCTGGTGATGATAAATCAACATTTATTTTCAGTAACGTGAGATGAAGACTAGACCTAATATAGATGGGATAATTCCAGAATTATATCGGGAAGAATATCCGGCGTTGGTAGATTTTGTTAATGCATATTATCAATTTCTACAATCTGAAACCTTCACTGGTTCCATTTTAGGAATTAGGGATATAGATACGACACTAGATTTATTCTCTGACCAATTACGAAAAGAATTATTAGCATCCTTCCCTGTTCAATCTACATTAGATCAAAGAGAATTATTAAGGAATGCAAAGGCTCTTTATAATGTAAAGGGTACCGAATCGAGTTATAGATTCCTATTTCGGGCGCTGTTTGGTTCCGATGTTGAAATTTTTTATCCTTCTAGTGTAATTCTAAAAACATCCGATGGTAGATGGGAACAAGATACAGAATTACAGGTAAGATTTACATCTGGCGACCCAAATCATATTATTGGAAATAGGGTTGTTATAGGACAATCGACGTCTGTTTTTGTCAATAGAATAAAACTAATAAGTGGTAATGATTACATTATTATTGTAGATAAAAACTCAATTGGTGTTGTTTCAATTGGTGATATCCTATCTTTTAATGGTGTTATAGGAACAGTATTACCGGTATTATCAAAGGCCAATATAATTAACCCGGGTTTAGGATTTACATCAGGACAAATTTTAGATATACCCGGTGGTGACGGGACTGGTGCAAAAATTAGAGTTTCATCTGTTAACTCAGGTGGTTCACTGAGAAAAGTTGAATTGGTTAAATTTGGTTCGGGTTACAATTCTAATTTCACCCAGACAATCGGTACAGCATCTATACATTTTACTGTCGGTGCCATTGCTAAATATCCTGGATATTTTTCTAGCTCAAATGGATTCCTATCCGATGCAATGAGGCTGCAGGATAATGAATACTATCAGATATATTCATATGTTTTGAAATTAGATACCACTATAGACAGATACAGATCAATAGTCAAATCTTTATTGCACCCAGTCGGGTGGGCACTATTCGGTGATTTTGAAATCACAAATAACTTTAATTTGAGTTTAGCAATCAAAGAAATTTCACATCGACTAATTCAATTGCTATGGGATGTAGTTTCTACAGAGGACAATATATTAACACTTGGCACGAATAAAGTATTAAATACTAATGTTAGTACTCTAAGTTCCCGTATTAGTAATTTTACATCACAGAGAAATTCAACTGTTGTTTCTTCTAGTAATGGGTCTATTTTCATCGAGTTTGCTGGAGATTATGCCACAGAATACTTTAGTGAAATTGGAACAAATCAGTACACAATGAGCGATTTATCACAAATTAGAACCTGGTAGAGGTAGACAATGCAAAATTTAGAAAATATTGAAGTTACAGGTGAACTGTACATTGAAGTAAGAAATGAATTCAATGAAATAATTGATACTAGATATGTACCAAACTTGGTTGTTACTACTGGTCGTAACTGGATTATAGGTAGAATGACCGGAACACCACCCGTTTTAATGTCACATATGGCGATTGGGTCAAATGATACTGCACCAGTGGTTGGTCAAACTACACTCCTTAATCAATTAGCTAGAGTAGCTTTATCATCTACAAACTCGACTGGTAATACTATCACATATACTGCACTATTTGATGCCGGCGTGGGTACCGGCTCGCTCGTAGAGGCTGGAATCTTCAATGACCCAACAGCCGGAACTATGTTAGCTAGAACAACATTTGGTGTTCTAACTAAAGCAGCTGGGGATATCGTAACAATCACCTGGACAATTACAATTAATTGATATGGACAATACACCCAGAATTATTAAAATCGGTGATGCCATTAGTCAACTAATTAATGTGACATTTCTTCCAAGTCATAGAAGAACAACGGCGAATGAATCTATATCTGGACGTGCTCATAGGTCTAGATGGGTAAGAGTCGAGAGGATAATTGATTTTATTTTTTCTCCAATAGAATCAAATCATTGTATGCGTTCATATCATAAAGATATAGAACGTGCTAAGAAATTGTTGGAGTCACGCCGTGCTTAGTCATTTTCTGGACCTACTTCCAGTATTTCTAGCTATTATAGCATTGATCATGCTATCGCGTAGATATGACTACGCAAGAAGACAAAAGGATAGAGCTATTCTATTTTTATCGGCAATTGCTACAACTGTGATCATTGTGGTTCAGTTGTCGTTATGGGCCACGAATCATTTTGAGACAATTTTAATCAATCCACCGTTCATAAATATAATGTGGGATACATTTGTCAGTTTAGTAATGTTGATATTCATTATCATTTCTCATCCACGCCATGATCAGAATAATTCGTAATTTAATGCCACAAGATACCCGTGCTGTGGAATTATCGAGTGCCGTGACACTTATTTCCATTAGCATCTTATTATTTCTAGGTCTAATTAATGATCATCCATTATTATATGTCAGACCGATTGAATTTTGGATTTTGTTTTCATGTGTTATTGGAGTTTTGCACCTATATTCATTATTGAACTACCCAAATTCCGAATTGATTAGAGTTATGATGTGTTGGCTGGCAGGTAGTCTTTGGTTATGGGTGGCTTTTGCTTTACCATTTGAATTTGCTACTATAGTCGTATTTTTCCTTGGATTTTCCAATATTCTAGCATTCATCATAAATACAATCTTGCTTAATAAGACATGGAACAGTTTTTAATATCGGCATTCGGTGGATTACAGGGTTCGGGAATTATCAGTTTTCTCATTAGCTTTATTGCACTTGTAATTGGTGGATTATTGTTTTTTAGAAAAACTAACATAGAGCAAATAACATCAGTCGGCTCATTACAACAAAACCAGATCAAAGGTTTAATAGAGCAGATTGATTTTTTATCAACAGAATTAACAAAAGCTAGAACCCAGATTGCGGAAATTCATCAACAAAACATCAAATTGATGGAGCACATTCGAGATTCTAATAAACGGATTCAAGAATTAGAAAATCTTTTAAACAAACACCAATAGGGGGTTAATCATGGCAGCAGCATCAAATTTTTTAGAAAACCAATTAGTAGATCATATTCTACGTGGTCAGACATTTTCATCGACAGTTCCAGCATCCTTCTGGGTCGCGTTGTATACTGCGGCACCGACAGATGCCGGTGGGGGTACTGAGGTCACCGGCAATAACTATGCCAGAGTGGCAGTACCTAGAACTCTAGCAGCGTGGGCTGGAACCCATGGAGCCGGGACAACCGTTGCATCCACCGGGACTGGTGGTGTTACAAGTAATAACACAACAATCACCTTTCCAGTTCCATCTGGTTTATGGGGTACGGTTACACACTTCGGTATCTTAGATGCTGTCACTGGTGGAAATTTAATTTTACATGGGGCATTGACTGTTGCACAGACTATCAATTCTGGGAATACAGTTAGTTTTGCACCGGGGCAATTAGTTATTACTATTGCTTAATTAAACTGGTTGCTTAATTAATTGGGTGGCTCAGTCCACCCTTTTTCTTAAGAAAATATGGCACTAGTCTCAACATACGCACGTAATGAACCGTTTATTGGGGCGGAGAGCGCGTATTTTTTAGAAGATTATACTACTTCTGAAATAACTGTTCCATTAAATTCATCCAATGAATTAAGTATTGCTGCTACTGGTCTTTTAGCGGTCAATAAGAATCTAGGGATAAATTTAAGTACAACGATTGATGCAATAGGTACATTAAATCTTAATAAAAATCTAGGGATAAATTTAAGTACAACGATTGATGCAATAGGTACATTAAATCTTAATAAAAATCTAGGGATAAATTTAAGTACAACGATTGTTTCTAATGGTTTCTATACAATAGAAAACCCACTATTAGCCCAGGCAAACATAATTAGTACAACGTCTGGTTTTTATGTAATAGAAAACCCGTTACAGACATCAATACAGTTATTTGTAAATGTAAATGGTAATACAACACTAGATCATCAATTACAATCAATTGGTTCAATTGACCTAAGTTCATCTGGTGTCCATACGGTACTAAGACCACTAGAATCAATTGGTTCAATTGACCTAGGTTCATCTGGTACCCATACGGTACTAAGACCACTAGAATCAATTGGTTCAATTGACCTAAGTTCATCCGGTACCCATACGGTACTAAGACCACTAGAATCCATTAATTCAATTGACCTAAGTTCATCTGGTGTATTACATCTAGATCATCAATTACAATCCAACATAAATTTAATACATTTAGATCAAGTTGGTACAATTGAGGTTTTCACATATTTAAGTGCAGAGCCTCTACTTTTTATAAACACATTTGGTGAAATTGAGAGTTTAAGACCTGTAAATTCTAATCTGTCTATAAATCTATCAGTATTAAATCAACTGAATATAACAAAACATTTAGAATCAACAAATAATATTGAATTTTCAACAACTGGTACTGGGGAATTATCGACGGCAATTCAAGGAATTATATCATGTAATATTATATCTTCCGGTCAATTGAATTTAACAAATAATTCATCCGGTGATATTAATCTGGTTATAACCGCAGAAGGTTCAATTACTGTTGAAAGAAATCTAAATTCTGTTATAGAGTGTGAAATTTCATCAATTATATTGCAAGGTTTTACCTTTGTAAATAGTATTACTACTATAAATACTAGTATACGCGCACTCTTAGATGTGAATGGGAATACAGTTGGTTCGCCAGGTGGAATTCCTTCCGAGGGATTTAAACCACCAAATTCATTATTATTAGCCAGACATTCTGAATCAGATGCAGCTCAGACATATTTCATAACTGCAGATTTTTCATCTATAGAAAACCCTAATATCAACACTGAAATTATTGGTTATAGTTTAAGTGAACAATTACCACAAGATATTATAGAGTTTTCAATGGAAGGTTCTGTATTGGCAATTCGACTAAATACACCGAGCCCTATATTACCATTCTTTGTCAGATTCAGAACAAAAGACAATCAACTAAAAACAAGATTTAATACTTTTGTTACGGAAGAACAGAATCCTGTTGATTATTTTCTCCTAGATAAAAAACCAATCCCAATCGAATTGAAGATAAATGTTGTGGCTAGAAGTTATGATTCGTCTGGTAATACATTAGAAGTACGAAATGCGGATTATATCTTAATAATCATCGGTGATTATAGTATAAGCAGAAATAAATTACTCTCTGCATTAGAAACGGGTGGACTATGAACAAGGAATATAAATGACTTCAGTCTCTGTTATTAGACATAGAATACATCAAACTGTAGCAGAATCCATTTTGTCTGAAATTCAGAGTGGGCAGGCTAGATGGTATTATTTTCTGGGTAGAACATTAAACTTTCAGGGTGGTCAGGTAGAGATCCCCAATTCAAATTTAGTATATGAAGCTAGAACTAGATCCGATATTATAGCAATTAGGGCTATTAATTCAAGTGATGTCAGTTTTGTTCTACCAAGGGTAGATTGGACACCAGGCACCGTTTATGGTATGTATGATGATATATTAGATGAAAATATATCCAACTTTTATGTGCTAGATGTAAATACAAACAATGTATATAAGTGTCTAGATAATAATTATTGGTCTCAGTCAACTGTGAGACCAACCAATTCTGATGTTGAACCATTTATGACATCAGATGGGTATAAATGGAAATTCATGTACAATATTCCACTGGCACTAAGAAATAAATTCTTAACTAATACATATATGCCAGTTAGTAATGCATTAAGAAATAGATTTTTTTCAAACGGTGGTATTGAATTAGTTTCAAT
>OGVH01000002.1_pt1 | contig 33737 bp, 46 predicted proteins | sample 1575731 | NCBI WGS metagenome assembly OGVH01 (sample SAMN07581544, study PRJEB24739) | freshwater metagenome | place: Singapore | collected 2015-04
TTCGGTCTTGTCCGCACTGGAGGAATCAGTCCGTTGTAAAAAGCTGGTTCTCCATCAACAAGATAACTGGTTAATGCACCTTGTGTTACTAGCGCATGGACTTCTGCGTAGTTCAATGCGGACTTGCTGGTGTGAAAGGACAGAATGCGGAACTCAAACTGGTTGATTCCGTATTTCGTTATGTCGGCATTCAATTGGACAGATGACCCTGTGTATGTCATCCATTTACTGGGTTTTGTTATACGACGTGTTTTTGTACCAGTTGTTGTTTTGCATTTCACTTGCTTCTTCGTTGTAGAAGTCATCTGTTTCCTGCCAATATAACGCTTTCCCGTTGCCTTATTGGTGATCTGATAGATGAACCCGACATACGGATTGGGTTCAGGTATTTCGATTGGACTGATCCAATGTCCGTAAATGAAATGCTGGCTCACTTGTTTCGCTTCCGTGCTTGTTCGGCTTGCAACGCTTCCATCCTTTTCTTTTGACGCCACCATTTGACGTACGCATATTGCCTACTAGGCGGGATATTCGGGTCCAGATCTAGTTCTTCGTATGAAGGGAGGTAATCAGGTAATGGCTTCCTTGCTGGTCCGCGTTTGCCACGTGGTTGCTTATCAGCTGATTTCTTGCTAGCAATTTTTGCTTGGATATTGATTTCTTTCAAGTGGTCGCGTATCCCATCGATAACTGGCTTGACCAATTTGTTTTGCTGGTTGATTTCGTCGTCGGTTTCACATACCAATGCAATCAGCCGCTTTGCCTCAACTAGCAAGCGGGATAGATCGGTTTGTGGTTCAGTTGCGTGGTGCTGACCAGACTTCGTGTGAATAATGTACTTGTATTTCGTCATCTGGTTATTTACACCAATCCAATTCGCTGGTTTCCGGGAAATAAAAAGGGCATCTGGTCTGCGACGCCGAAGGCGGAAGCAACAGATGCCCTTTTTCCCGCAGGGGACTAGCCAATTCAACAGCAGAGCGCTGGCTCTAGCATTTACTAAAGACCCCTAGAGACCCCTAGAGCCAGCGCTCATTGCGAAATCACTGCCTTTTCTGCGTGTTGCAATGCAAGCGTCATCTCAGGAACACCCTTGAATTTCTTCGTAAACAGAATCAATGTCAATGGTATGGACTTGTCGTATTGCAACATAACTTTCACAATGCGGACCATTGCATCGTGGTATGGGTAGTATGTTTTGTTTGCTCTGCGGAGCTTCAAATCAACAACATCCCAACTTTCACTGTCATATTGACGGAGCTGTTCGTACACCTTCTTGATTTTCTGCATCACTTTCCCTGTATTCATTTCGTATGTGTGAATGCCAAGAGCAACAGATTCAAAGTCGTGAACAACACCATTACCAATCAGGGATTCCAGAAGTGTTGCAACCTCTTCCATCCAGATCTCAAGGTAGGTAGAATCATTGCTGAATTCAGAGAATGTTCGCCGTTTTGTTTTCGTGACAACAACAGCACCGAAACCAACGCCTTTATACTTCTTTTCTTTGTTATCCGCATAACATGCGGTGAAGATGTCAATGCACTGTTTCATTTGCCAGCCCTCCGCACTTCAAGATAGAACTGGTTTTTCTCATACGCCTTAAGCGCCCATTCAGTTGCTTTTGCTAGTAACTCAGATTCTGAGAGGTGATTGTGTTCACCTTTTCGTTTCATCGTTTTGATGCAACTGTCAACCATCTTTGCGATGGTCTGCGCTTTTGTCGTTTGTGCTGACTGATTCAGCTTGTGTTGTTTGGATTTCGCGGCTGCGTTATCCCAGTCAATTTTTTTCATATTGGCGTCCTTAAAAACGAAACCCCCTGCCGGACGCCAATCACAAGCAGAGGGTTTCAGAAAATCTGTTCAATTGTAGGTGGCGTCCTAGAACTATTTATGATTGGTCACCCAAAAGTGACCAAAAAAATAATTCCGTTGAATTAGGGTTAGTGTTGGGCAGACTGGCTGAACAAGATCCGCAAAAGAGCTCCAAGGAGAATTGGATCTGCCCAACACTGGTATTTATTATATCAGTTCTCCTGTTGTTGGTCAACGGCTTGTTGTTCAGCCAACCGTTGTTTTTCCAACTTTCTTCGTGCACGTCGTGCACGCTCCTGTTCACGCAACTTGTCACGATGGATCCGATGGTATTCAGCCATTTTCGCTAGATGCGCTTCTTTGTTCTTTTCGTAGTACCGCTTGAACGCCTCTTTGACAGCATCAGGGTGCTTCTCTTGCCATTTGTCGGTTTGAGCACGGAGACGTTCTTTGTTTCGCTTGTAGAACTCACGCGACCGTTCTCTGTGATAAGCGCGGCGTTGTTCGGGATCGTTCCAATCAATCTTTTTCTTTGGTGTTGTATCTTGTGTCATATCAGAACTCCAGCATGTCAGTCAGCGAAGGGGTCTTCGGTGGGTTCCGCTTTGCACGCAACCATTCAATTGCTTCTGCCATCTGTTTCTCATTCGGGCACAGACCAGCAATTTCACGGAACTTGTCTTGTTCTGTTTTTGTGACAAGCAACGCTTTCATCCAAACCCAACGGTGGCGGCCAACGTGTTTCGTCACGATGACGTAATGCTGACCCACTTCTAGTTGAGCGTAACAGTGAGCGTATTTGTCTTTGTCTCTTGACCAGCAGTGGTCTGCAAGTTTACCAGATGGGTGTTTGAACTGAATGCTGATAGATGCCTTCTGTTCGATGAACTGCTCAATCTTCGCGTAAACCAGTTCTTCTGCGCCAATGTCTTTATCCATTTTCTATTCTCCTTTAATATCGCACGATGCGACCATCGCATCATACTATATTATTTATGAGTGGGGAACAGAAATAGACCAAAAGATTTATGGGGAAACGTTGCTCCAGATTGGACCCGTCTTGTTCCGCAGCACCTGAACGCGGTTTGTTGTTGTGTTGAAGTAAGTGCTCCCCAACGGAATCTTTGCAAGGTTGGTCGGTGCTGCTGCTAGATCACCCAGCCATTTCGGTGTGTTATCCAGCGTAGAGAAGTTCGTGTTGATTGTCACTTCCTTCTCTTTCTGACCAACTTCCAGCAATGTCATTTCGTAGTTTGTTGTTGTGCTCATTTGTTATTCCTTAGATTGAGACGACAGCAGGATATCCACCGCCCATTATCTGGCTCAGTTGAACAACGCTTGCTTTCAGTGTTGTTTGCACGGAACCGAAGTCTTGTACCTGCATCGCTGCCGTATAGCGGTAGTTATTTACCACAACAACCGCACTGCGCCTTACCGCTGTTGCTGTATTGTCAGTGAAAATCGTTACACCAAACCCACCCCAATCAGGATCGTGTACCAACTCACGGTCATCTTGAAGGCTGTTGTTCAAACGCGGACGTTCTGTCCAGGTAATCACGAAGTCTTGCCCATCCTTAACGATTTTCGTATGACCAGGCGCCCAAGGGATAAGGTTAACGCCAGCAGGCTGAATATCAACGGAATCGACCTTGTCCAGAGAACTGCCAATCGTCACAGTCTTGAATTTAGCAATCCGCCTCAATTCACTGAGCGGAAACTCCAACTCAACGATTGATTGGTCCAGCAGAACAAACAACTCATTAGCCAGGTGTGTACCACATTTCACTTCACTGCCACGACGACCGCGAAGCAAACGGCTCAATGTGTATGTCTTCGGACCAACAAGTTGTGCGTTAACAAACCCGATCAGTTCCTCCCCAACCATTGCCCAGTTCAGTCCGTTCAGAACACCCAGTTCTTCTGCGTTGTTGAGAGCACCTTCTTTCAACTGAACGGTGATTGTTGTTGTGTCATCCCACACGAAATAGCCCTTTGCAGGGGCAGGAGTCGGTGTTGCAATAATACCCCAAGTCGGATCAATGCTGTTTGTAGCAGCAAACTGGTAAGTGTTTCCGCCATCAATTGACTTGTAGATGTTTGCACCAGGCCATCCAGGACGACCATAACCAGTTGTCACACCGACAATACGTGGCCTTGTTTCATCGCTGTTCAGAGGTGGCACTTCAATGAACAATGTGTCGCTGTAACCCAGAGAGACAGGGACGTTGGTTGGTTGCGCAGGTGGTGTCGACACAGCAACACCGCTGGCAACATACGATTCTGTGCTGTAGTCTGCACGGGAGCAGCGGAACTCAAGAATTCCGTCTTCTGTCTCATTGACCTCCTTGATCCGCACCTGCATCGTTGTTGCCCCATCACCAACAGGGATTGTGATTACGTCACCAGGCTCAAGGTCGATGTTGTGGTAGTCGGTTGTGAATGTGAACTCTTGTTGTTCGATATGAGCATTAACAAGCGTCGTCTCAACAATACGCTTTGCTTCTTCATCATCCAATGTGAACGGAACAGAAATGACAACGTCTTGTCCGTCTTCGTATGAGAACAACTCAGCAACCTGACTGAATACGTTGTGATCTAGTGCACTGCTGTAGTAGTTGAATGTGATGCTTCGTGGCAAATCAATACCCTGCAGACGACGTGCTGTATAAGGCGCTGGACCAGACATTTGCTCATCCATTGCCACATGACCAAGGTCAGCGTATGTTAGATTGCGAACCGGTGTCTGATATTTCGGCACGAACTTCACTGTTCCACCTGACGGAACTACGTCAAACTGGTATGTCAGAGCAAGTTGTGAAAGCAAACCGCGTGCGTCAAGCCCGCCTGTAATGCTGAAGTGAACAGGCTTTTCTTCCAGCAGAGAGACGTCGTACTGGCTTGGTGTGAAACCAGCAAACTCCATAATCGATGCAACAATGGTACGCAGTGTAGGTGCAGTATAAGCGCCTGCATAGCCCGGTGTACCGTTGTAGCGTGACTCAGCATTTTCTTGTCCGGGTGCTGGATCACCAGTCTTCAACATCGATTCGACGATTTTGTTCCCTGCGTATGCCAAACCAATGCCAGCAGCAACACCAAGAACACGCTCCCACAGAGGTGCATCTCTCCACCAGTCGATCACACCATCCATCATTCCTTCGATAAACGACCTCTCTTCTTCTGGCAATGCCTTTGTAAAGTCTTGCATTTTCTCCCAGAAGAAACTCTCAACTGGTGAGCCGCCTGGATCACCGCGGTCTGGATCATTCTCAAGCGAAGTGTGGTCGTCCATGCAAACCCAACCGGTTCCTGAGATCGGCGATAGAATGACAGCATTCTTCTTGTAGTTGACGCCGTTAGCCCATGTCCCAGCCCAGTACAGAGTACCACTGGATTGCATAAACACATCCCAGTTTTCCATCCAGTTCGGTGCAACGCCTGGCTCAACACCAGTGTTTGCGCGCTTTGCGATGTATGTGACGCCCTGGTGTGTGACGATAGAAGTTACGCACGGGGAACCACTTTCGTAGTTGTATTGCTTGACGTTCGTCCAAGCAGACTCCCATTTGAGAGAACAACCGCTTGGTCCTGGGTTAGGGCAGCAGATAATCGTCGACGAAGACGTACCTGGACCTGTAATGTCCGTCGTTGTACCCCCTTCACAAAATTCGAATTTCGGTTGCTTTGGGGTATTTGTCATCTTCGCATTAGAGAAAACCGTTCTCTGTGCGGCGGCTGGTACTGGGCAAAAGCTCATTTAGTCTCCGTAATACGCTTGCTGTCCAACCGCAATCATAGCAGTTGTACGATGAATGTATTTATTTTTACGAACAAGGGCACTGAGACGGACGGCATTAACCGTTAGAGCGGTACCGCTGACTGTCACTGCGTACAGGTACGGCTTGACATCAACATCTTCAAATGCTGCACCATTCCACCGCTGATAACCAAAACGTGGTGAAACAACAGACGCATAGACGGTACCGTTCAGTGGATAAACAATCTCACTGTTCTGTGGAATCATCTCATACTGCGGCTCACCTTGTGCTGTTGAATCTGTCTTCGTGAATGAGCACTTCATTTCCTTGTCTGACTTCTTCAGTCTGCCGATGTGTTTGTCTGTAACAAACCACAGAAACCCCTGACCGTCGTCGTAGAAATCTTTGTCTTTTATCTGACCGTTGCATCTTGCAGCGGCGTATGCGCTTTGCCCATTTGTTGTTTGGTTGACAATCGATACTTGACCATCTGTCGGATCTTCAGTATCAACTGGTGTCCAACCCGCATTTGATGCGACGATCATTCCGCCCGTTGTTGCAATCAGTCCAGGAGAACTGCCAGGCTCATAGTATTTGCGGGTCACTTTGTCTGGACCTGGATCAGAAGCAACGAACAAGTCCTTGCTCTGGTTTGCAGAAAGGCGATAGGGATGACGGTTGATGCGGAGCGTAGCTTCAACGGTGTTAGTGGTCGTGCTGACCTTGATGATGGTGTGGTTGTTTTTACTTGTTACCCACACATAACCGTCATTCCCATCGACAATGTGCCTGTCTTGTGATTGGTGTCTGCCAGGCAATGTGACCAATGTCCATTGTTGTGTTGCCAGGTCATAGATTGCAAGCCGTTGTTGTTCACCGCTTGTCTGTTCATTCGTCGTGATGTACAGCTTGTTGTTTGCTGCACAAATGTTGCTCTTCGCTGTTAGTTGTTGAAATGTTGTTGATGTTTCGATAGACGGCAGAGTGATTGGAGTTGGATTGAACTCCTTTGTTTCGATGTCCCACACGAAAATGTCTTTCGTTCCGTGCAGGCTGTAAATCTTGTCGTACCACTTTGCTGCGCTGATACGTGCTGAACCGCCATTGTGATAAATTCCGCCCTTCCACCCACCAGTGTTTTCATCCTGTTCATCTTTCACTTCTGACTTGCGGAATACTTCACGGAGAGAGAATGTACCATTGTCGAAGTAGTAGTGGTATGTCAGTTTTTCATAGTTAGTGTTTCCGCTGTCCCACACGTTGTATACAGCAAGTTCAAAGAAACGGGTGTTCGACATAAACACCCACAGATCACGCCCGCTCCACAAAGCAGCGGTGTCTGTGTAAGGCTGAGAACCAGTGAACAACTTCGTTCCTGGATCGAATAAGCCAGGATCTGTGAACGACACTGTCCGTGTAAACTTCTGCTCAAATTCCCAGCTCATACGTTTGTCCCTTCATACTCATCGAAAAACCACTCAATATTTAGTTCTCCGATGTTACCGAAGTCGATAGACGTCCCAGCAGGAACCAGCAGTTGTGTGACAAGGTATTGTGTGTAGTATGTTATGTTGCCTGTCAGGTACTGCGGATAAATCGTTGCCAGTTCTGGACCGACGACTGACATAGCAGGGTAAACGGTCTGTGTTGCTCCTGGCGGTAGATAGATCAGAGAGCCGTCCCAGGTGTTGTTCGGTGTTTCGTATTGGTTAGTCAGCTTGTAGTACAGACGGACTTGGTTGGCACCACTCTTCTCATACCCTTGTGGTGGAGCACCATTGTAGTTCCCTGTGAACTTGATTCGCGGGCGACTAGCAATAGGGTATATCCCTTCAATCTTGAGAAAGTTGTACTTCTTGAAGCTGTAAGTGAACGGCGTGTCGCCTTCTGGTCTGATCAGCGGTCCGTAAATGTACGGATCAGTTTCGTCCAGACCATTCGACTTCCAACCGATGTTTGTGACAGCGGTACGATTCGTTCCTTTACCAGCAAGCAGAGGACCACTGTCCTCAAAGATTGTCATTGTGATTGCCATTAGATGCTCACTCTTGTATACCAACTACGAACAATATGACCATGTGTGCCACCAACGTTTCTGTTTACCCAGACAATGTTGTTGTTAAAGGTTTCTGAATTAGTAAGAAATGGACTGTATGAATTGTTTGATTCCTCAATCCCAAATGAATCTAGAAGAACATACACACCGTCATGATATTGGTAAGTCCGAATAAGCGTTTGCTCTCCTGTCGTACCACCATTGTTTGTTAATAAAACAGAAAACAAACTCAAATCGTCTGATATCTGAATCTTGTTACGAAAGGCCCCTAGCATAACATCAGGGTGTGATGGTATTGTTGGGTTGAAGACGGCTCCCTCAACCCATGTTGTGCCATTATAAAACAACCGCATACAGGCGTGGACATTTGTGTTGAAAGTAGACGGAACGTTAAACACAAGGATTTCGTTGCCTGACAGATTTACACGCACGCCGTTCCACGCAGGCCACCCACCAGTACTTGCAGCAAACCGGAATTGTGTTGGTGTCGGCTGCACCGTGTCGCGGAGCGTCCATGTTGTGCCTGATCGGGTGTACACGTATACACGAACCCATCCGTTAACACAAGCTGTTGTCGTCAGTATTGTAGCATCTGCGTTTAAGCTTACACCAGAACCGAAGTTCCCTGAAGCTTGTGGTGATGGAGGAGTTATGTTCTGTTGAAGAGTCCAAGATGAGCCGTTGAAAAAATAAACACTGATTCGACCTTCATTAGACAGAGTATTGGTGAATTGAGGACCGCCCACAATCAAATAATTGCCGTCTCTGCTCCATTCGTACACAGCATCACCACCGCTGATCCCGCCGGCGGGCAACAACTGACCACTGCTTGAAGTTGGCCCTGGAGCAATATTCCACGATTCACCGGTGCGGGTGTAAATCCTGCCACTATTAACCATTCTTGAACCATCGAAGTTGAGCTTCAAACTTCTGGACGCAGAATCAACCATATCGCTTGTGCTAAACACTGACCATGTTAGCGCCCACTTGCGACCATCCCAAGCGTATGACAGCACGCGCGGGTTAGGTGTAGCACCAGAGCGCTGTTGCCCTATAAACACAAATCTGTTTCTGTCGCCGCTGATTGTGTAATTACCCGGCCAACATACAGATGTGGCACCGCTTGCTATTGGCCAAGCGTCGGTGCCAATTTTCCATTCATCCTCCGTCACTTGACGGATGTAATTCACATCTGCTGCAAGAAAAGAGTTATGTAAAAACATTATGCGTATCCTTTTGCGATTGAACAGAACAAAGAGGTGCCATCACTGATGCAAACAATAACGTCTGTGATGCTTGCACCTGTCGACAATGTCTTCGTGTCGCCGTTTTTGAACTTGTATGCTGAACCAAAGTTGAGAGTGCGTCCGCCGACACCATCCTGTCTCACAACAAAAGTGTATTCACCTGCAGCTAGATTGGTCGGATTAGATAGAGTGCCGTTGTGAGCCAATGTGAGGGTAAACAAGTTGCTAGCCGACGCGTCAACGTTGATTGTTACACCTGATGTTAGAACTGTCGGCATCGAACTCACTGTTTTTGTAAACGTGTTGTTCGAATCAAGCAAAGCGATTCCAGTTGATCCTAAATTCACGCTCAGTGTTCCATCGCCTGTGATTGATAGACCAGATCCTATTCTCACAGCACCAACAACGGCTGGTGTTGCAATCGGTGCGTTCAACGACAACGTTCCATCACCAGCAATTGATAGACCAGATCCTATTCTCACAGCACCAACAACGGCTGGTGTTGCAATCGGTGCGTTCAACGACAACGTTCCATCACCAGTGATTGATAGACCTGAACCGATCCTTACGACACCGGTTGTGCTGTTTGTTGCAATTGCTACAGGTAATGCAGACAAAACCTCACCTGTCATTGTTAAACCAGAGCCGACTTTGATGCCACCCAATTGTGTTGGAGAAGCAACAGGCATTGATAGGTGGCCAGCGGAGACAACAAGCGACACTGAATCTATTGACACAATACCAGCAGTTGTGTATGAAGCAGTGGGTGGGTCCAATGATACTACACCAGCACCGTCAATTGATAATCCATCACCTATGCTAACCACTCCTTTTGTCGTCGTCGTTGCCACAGGCATAATGTTTGCAACCTGTACGGGTGTAGCGCTAGAAGCAGATGTCAGCCTACCTTTTGAATCAACTGTGATGTTTGCGGTTGAGTACGCACCCGGCGTAACAGATGTGTTGACAAGAGCGGGCGATGCTGCGTTGTTGTTGCCACCCAGATCGCCTGCTAGCTGAATGTCTCCAGCGATTGTTTGTGTTGCGTTAGCCATTGTGACTCCTTAAATAAAATTCGGCTGCATAATGCAGTACAGTGTGTTAGCACCATCAGCATAACAGCTGAGCAAACATGTCGTCGCCTCACCGTGCGGCCGATTGTTTGAACCGCTCCTGAATTTGAACTGAGAGCCGTATGCTATACTTAAGCACTGCGTGTGTGTTATAATGAAATGGTACCACGTACCAGGAATTACGTTAGTGCCATTGTTGATGGTGATTGATGTGGCGGTAGTAGAAAGTGTAAAAATCTGATCCGCGGATCCGTTCCAATCAACCGTAGTTCCCGATAATGAGCCAACAGCAAACGCCTGCCGTTTAGTTACAGTCCTGGGAGCATTGAGCACCAGAAAGCCGCTGGTATTTACGCTCAACAACCCAGACCCATCGACGGCAAGAGATGAATTTGGTTTAACGTAACCTAGCGCGACGGCAGAAGCGATTGCGTTCAAAGAGAGCGTCCCATCTCCTGCAGCAGAAATGCCTGTGCCTGTTTTAATCAAACCGGTTGTGCTGTTTGTTGCAATCGGTGCGTTCAACGACAACGTTCCATCACCAGCAATTGATAGACCTGAACCGATCCTTACGACACCGGTTGTGCTGTTTGTTGCAATGGTTGTTCCAACCCGTGAGACGACACCTGACGATATCGTTAAGTTGTCACCAACTTTTACACTACCCAACAATAAATTAGAGGCGGGGTTTGCGTACAGCCTTCCAAACAACACGTTGAAAGATTGTGACACAGAGATAAACCCTTTGAGTGTGTATGTCGCTTGATAATCACCCAGTTCCAAAACACCGTTATTCACAACAAGTCCTGTACGTCCTGTTTCGCCAGCGCGTAGTTGTATGGCACCTAGTGTAGAAGGAGTCGCTGGCGTCAACACATCTGCTAGAACTTCCATTGGTGTGTTTGTTGCATGGATTAGCCGACCTTTCGCATCGACAACTATACTAGCTGGAAAATAAGTGCCAGGAACAACACCAGTTACACGGAGTTCGGGCGCGTTCGCACTTCCTGTTAAATCACCAGCCAGTACGATGCTGCCTGGTATTGAGTTTGTTGCTAGTGCCATTATAGACCACCCTCTCTGATAACTTCAAAACTGAACATTGGTATCCTTCCTGTTACACCTAGGTCAAAATCGTTCAATACGATGTATGCAAGCCCTCTATACGCGGGTACATTTCCTGCGCCTAGATGTCCCTCCATAACTGGATCTGGCAACTGTGTATTGCTTCCCAAGTACAGGTTACCAATCAAAGGCTTCGCTGTCTGAGTGCTGTCAATAATCAACTTGCCGTCCGCCCATACGCGACTGATACCAACAATCGGACCTTTGCAAATCGCGATCGCCATATCAACTGTGTAAGTTGTCATCGTTGTCGTTACCGATCCACCGCCACCTTTACCAGTTCTTTGTGTCGACGTGTTGTTGATTACATTCTTCTCAGCAGCCCAAATCACGTTGCCGCTGATACGTTGTTTACCAACCGCAACAGTAATCGGTGTTCCGTACTGGCTTGTCTGAACACGGAGGTCGCCAACTTGAGGAGCAGCCATCACGGTATCTTGTCCCCTTGCTGACGCCATACTGCCTAACGTCCATCCGATGCTGGCTCCTGTCGGACCACCAACCAGATAACCAACTGCTGCACCTGCTGCTGAAATAACTAGGTTAGCCATTGATTACCCCTGGAAATGCGTACGTCTTTGTCCATCTACTCAACCATTCGTGTTGAACATTATTTATAACGACCTTGCCGATGTCGTATCGGGCGTGAATAATATGGTCGTGATCAAGCTTGATTGCCAGATGGCTGGTCACACGCCCGAACTGAAAACACAGAATGTCGCCTGGTTGTGTCTGCTCTTTCGGTACTTCAACGCACCCGAAACTCTCCAAAACTGCTAAAAGTCGTTCTTCTCTATTGTGAAGATGCCACTGGACGGGATAGTTCGGGATTGTTTTCAGTACTTCGTCATCGATGATTCCGTTGTCATACGCGCAAGCAACAATCAGTTGAGCGCAATCAACACCAACACCCTTGACACGGGCGTGATGATGGTACGGCGTATCAACCCATTGGACTGCGCTGTTAACGATATCCAGTTGCAAATCAACGTTTCTCATCGCATTGTTACCTCAACTTGAATGTGCGGAAATCCACCGAAGTTGACGACATTGTTGAACTTGTTCTTGCAAGTACCGAATGTCTTGTCGCAACCTGCAGTGACGTCAAAGTTGTCACCAGCAACGATTGGGTGCGGTGTCGGCAGGAACAATTCAATCTGAACATTACCGCCAACTGTGTGTTTCTTGACAGGGCTGGTTGTTCCAGCATTCGCACCAGTTGTCCACGTGAGCGTGCCAGCACTGCAGAATCCGTCTGCCTGTGCAAGACCAGTGACTGTGAAAATCAACTTGTCTGTGACGACTGAAGCGACTGCTGCAGGAAATGTGTAGCTTGCTTTGTTCAGTGTGCACGCACCAATCTTGAATGGCTGAAACTGACTGAACAACTGATGACGGCAAGATGCTGTGTATGTGAAAGCAATGTTGCGGGTCAGTTGTCTCATATGAGATTGGACATCGCCACGGAAACCGTCTGCTGTCCACTGGATCACACCCAGATTGCCTTTATCAACGGTGAACGTACCAAACGATGGTGCTCTCCAACTGCAGTGCATTGTTTCCACTTCTGCGTTGTCGAACAACCCAGCAAGCAAGTCAGCCTCAGGTGCATCAACCCAAGCGGATGCAAATTCCTGGTTGGACACACGATCGTCGCTGGTTGCTGTCAGAGAAGTCCGCTTGATTCCTGGTGCAGGAACGTACAGTTGTCCATCAACGGTCAAAGGCATATCGTGGTCTGTGTATCCGAACACAACACCATCCTTGCGGGTAATCTTGACCAGAACAGCACGATAGCCGTCAATGATCTCTTGTTTCAGTTGTGGAGAAATATTACGCATCAGAAGAACCCTTCAAATACTTCAACGATTTGCAGATCGCCCATTTCTACTGCAATTGGTGCAGGCTTGCCATCTGGACCAAGTTGCATTGCACCAATAGTCCAGTTCAATTGGCTGTTTAGTCTTCCAACACGTACGTTTGCACCGGAGACGACAACTTGATAGTTAGGACCCCATGAGTTGTCCAAGGAAAGATTCATTACGTTATCATTGCCCAAGTAAAATGACGCGTTGGCAGTTTCGTCTGACCACGTCAGACCGTTGTCACGTGTGATCTCAACCTTCCAATCCTGAACTCCTTCCACTGGATAATATGAGCCGTGTGTGACGAAAAAGTACGGTGCTGCTTTTGATGCAGGAAACCAATACCACTTACTGTCTTGATACTGTGGTGTGTAAAACCCGTTCGGCTGAACAATCCAGTTGTCTGTCGCACCTGGGAGAGTGCGAAGTGGCATCCTGTCAAGATAAGGCATTTCAGGATCGATGAACACAAAACTAGTCAGCCCGCTATCGATCGATGTGAAGAACTTGTACAGCTCCCACTTGCTCTCTTCCAGAATGGAGTTAGACGGATACGTCCACACATTCCGTGCATAGCGGTTTTGCTTCCGTCTTGTTTCTCTGACACCGTTACCAGTAACGAACACAGGATCAATGATTTGTTTGTTAACGCCGTGCACCATCTTCGGTTGCGGCATTAGTTGTGGGGTAAATGCCATCATCTAACTCCTAAATTGTATGTGCGATTTGTTCCGTTCAGCATCTCAGCCAGCGGACGCTTGATCTTATCCATTGCACGGATAACGTCTTGACTGTCCATCGCTGTTACGCTCAACTGGATTGTGTTGCCACCGCTCATCATCGCTGCTGTCTGATTTGCAGGAATGATCGTGCCACTTGTCTTCGGAACGAACAGCTCAGGTCCAATCTCACCAACGATGTACGGCGAACCACCAGCAACTGGACCACCAGCAGCACGGAACATGCCACTGAGCACAGCACCCGCCGCACCAAGCAAACCAGTGTTTGTTGCTCTTGTTCCGCTGCGCAACATATCGCCAAACAGGATAGTCGACAACTGGCTAGCCAGATACTCAGCAACCATACGGTCAATCATTGTCTTGAAACTGCTGACCATGTCGCTCATCTTTCCTTGCATAACATCAAAGAAGAACGTGCTCATCGCATTTTGCATGTTCTTTGCAGCATTGACCCAGAACTCACTTACTGTTTCTGCGGCCTCTGACGTGCGGTCCAACACAACGTCGACCATCTCAAAGTACTGCTCTTCAGAGATCCGACCGGCAACAAGTTCTTCCGTCACCAACGCCATACGCCGGCGCTGCTCTTCTAACCTTGCAGTTTCTGTGCTGCGATAAATCTGTTCAATTTCCGTTGCGCGTCTCTTGATCGCCAATTCCCTTTCGTACTCAGCCAACAGATCCCTCATACCCTCTGTTGTTGTATCGATTCCGATTTTCTCCAGAGCGCGTGTGCGGATTGCAATTTCCCGTTGTTCGTTAGACCGTCCAATCAGACTGTTTTCCAACTTCAACACCTCCAACTCATCATGCAATGACACCATTGCATCACGGATCGCCTCCGCTTGTTGTTGCTGAATTTGTGTTGCTTGCTCTTGTGCTTCTTTGTTCTTTTCGTAAGCGTCAATCTCTTTTGCCAGCGCTGTCGCTTTTTCGACAAACGACGCAGCAGCGCGTCTGTTCGACATCTCAGCAGCAATTGTATTGATTCGGTACAGATTAAGCTCAAGATTTGTCATCCCCAGCGTATCACGTTGCTGGCGAAGATTCTTGAGCATTGTTTCCCACTCTTGAACTCTACGTGCTGCAGATGTCGTTCTTCCGCCACCGCCACCGCCACCGCCAGCGCCACCCCGGGCTGCTGGACTAGTCGGCATTTCAACGTTGCCTTGAGGTTGATCAATCCGAAGCATCCTCTCAATGTTTGATGCTGAGTCCATCGCAATCTCATGCAGATCACGTCCCAGATCAACAAACACACCACGCATTGCTTCTGCTTTTCTACCCCATGGAGCGTTAAATCCTGCGTCCAAAGCAGCGAAGAAAGCACCAACGCTACGACCCAGACCTGTGAACACAGCATCAACACCGATGATTGTTGCGCCCATAATCTTGATTACAGATATCAATGCTGTTGCAGCGACTTTCAATATATTGAATACGCCAGCTAACAGACCACCGTTTGTGTAGCTGTTGTACAGCATTACCGCCAGTTCTGTGAATGTTGGAACGATGATTTCCAGCAACTGATTGCCCATCGTATCAAACACAGCCATCAAGTCGTTTTGTGCTTGACGGTATTCTTGTGCGACTTGAATAGCGTTTTGTGAAATCCCCAGTCCGTCAGCAGCACGTTTGTTTGCTAGTTCAAGTGCAGATGCATATGCGCGGACTGCAGCAGAATCTTCAAGGACTTGCTGACCAATCAGCTTTTGAAAATCGTACATCTTCTGCGCTGACATCGTCCCGTCGTCCATTGCCTTCTGTACAGCGTTGGACACTTCGACAGCAACTTCTTCGTATGAACGCAGATTACCACTAGCGTCAGTGGCAGCGATCCCCAGACGTTCAAATGCCTGTGCAGCTTCTGACGCTGGGTCTTGTGAATCAATCAATGCGCCGGTGACATCAGCAAACACACCCTGAACGTCTGTCAACGATGCGTCCATTTGCGTCAGCACCGTATTCAGTGCTTGCATCTGTGTTGCTGTGTAACCGAACTTGTCTGCTAGCTGACTGACCTGATTCAGTTGGTCAATCTGCCGCACTGCTGCAGTGATCACAATACCTAGCGTACCGATTACTGCAGTGACAGCAGTGACAGCAGCGCCGAATTTACCAAATGCAGCACCCATTCGCTGTGCTGCCGATTCTGTTTCTTTTGAAGTATCTTCAGACTTCTTTGCTGTCTCATCCATCCCACTCTTGAATCCGGAGACGAACCTCTTCAGTTCAGGGGATGCTTTGTCGACCAGGTTTAGTAAAATATCAACGCCGCCGTTTGTCATTATTAGTTCCTCTGTAAATCACGGACGATCTTGCCGTAGTCGTCCGTCGACGCGTGGTATGCAACGCGTGCCCAACTTATGTTATTTAGACCAATCGTCTTATCATGTCGGGCGATTGCGGGTGCCAGCTCACGGATCTGTGCTAGATTCAAGTTCTGCACCTCTTCAAATGAGAAACCAACTGACATAAACTTGACAATCAGGTCCGACCACCGTTCTTTTCCATCACTTGCGTGAGACGTGGCAGAACCTTGTGGACGAAAAAATCGGCATTGACCTCCAGCACTGCGGCTAGTACGTCGATTCCTTCATCCAACTCCAACTGATCAACCCACGCACGTGGTTTGCGGGCACCAATTGCAATCAAATCCAACACATTGTCGCCACCTTCAGCAAGCAGAGTGCCGATTGCAGAAACATCCAGTTGCTTTGTCGACATCATTGTTGCAAGGGTAACAGTCAGTGGCTCAATCGCCTTGAACACTCTTGGGAGCTCACCAAACTTGAACGGTTTGATTGTGAGGTTTTCGTCGCGTATGCTGAGTTCTTTCCCTGTTGGGAACAGTTGTGCTAGTTCATTAGACATATCTTATCTCCTATAGGCATTAGTGCCGTATGTATTTATAAACAGAGAGGGCAGCTCATGGCTGCCCTCATCTATTACCCGAAAGTCAGGATTACTGTGCTTTCTTGACTGTCACGTATTGGCTTTCACCGGCTGGTTTCGTACCGTCTGCCAGGACCATACCTTCCATTGTGAATGTGGAAGGTGCTGTGCTCAGAAGAGACAGAGTACCTGCCAGGTCCAGAGCAACGCGGTGGATTTCAGCAACAACCGTCTTACCAGTTGTCATGTTCATTCCTTCGAAGCGGAATGCGAACTCACCAGATTGCGTTGTGTTGGTTTCGACACGGTCGTAAGCACCGTATGTGTAATCAACTTGCAGCGACCAAGGTGCAGCGCCTGTTAGGTTAGAGGCGGAGATCAGCTTGATTGTACCGTTTGCAGCGTCAACAGTGTAGTCGGTGTTTGCTGTCAGTGTCACTACGCCTTGAGTAACAACAACGGCAGAAACGCCAGGGTGACGAAGCGGAATGATCTGGTTGAGACCATACGCAGTCACTGCTTCGTTGGTGACGGAGCCACCAGCAACGACAGCAGCCGTGCCGTAGAAAGCACGGGCCAGGTTTTCCTTGCTGAACGACATTGCATCGACAGCGAATGCCCAATCAGTTTGCGTCACGTAGTGAGCAACGATCGAACGGGTACCTGAGCAGGATTCGTAGATGTCCTGGAACGTTTGAGCGGTAGTGATTTCCAGACGGGACGTGTCGCCCAGTTCTGTCCATCCACCATTGATAGCGCCGCCCTTTTGACGGGGAGCGACAAACACTTTGCCTTGACCGGCGAAATATTCAGTTGTGCAGATTGCCATAATTATTCATCCTTTTGTGAGTGGTAGTGTGAAGTACCTGTGTATTTATACTACATGCGCGATACGATTGAAAATTGTTGATCGAACACCATTCTGTTGCCCGTGAGCTCATCAAGCGTCTGACCAGTGTATTTCCATCGCATTGCACCAGGCGGTCCCATCTGACCGTTTACCTGATTAGCGATTTCCCGTAGCAGAGGGTATTGGTTATCAACCATATCCTTTTCATTTTTGTATTCCAACAGCACCTTGACAACGAATTGTGCGACGACTGTTGCTCCACACTTACCTAGTGGATCAGGGTCGGGTTGTACGTCACCAACATAAACAACCCAAACTGCCGGCAACTGAACTTTCTCCATAAAAGGGTCAATCGAAGTTGCTCCTGCAGCTAAACCGACACGGACCGGTGTTGTCCCTAACTTACCTGATGCGATTGATTTGATCTTGGTCTGAAGATCGGTTGCTAGTTCTGCAATCATCTCAATTGTTCCTTTATTGTGTCCAGTATCTTATTTATCTGATCTGAGAAGCCCAAGAAAGGGCGCGCTGGCATCTTCGGTGTTCCGAACTGGAGAAAGTGGGCATACGGAACATCACTGAACACACGGAGGACGTTGTTTTCGATTGTGAATTGAATGCTTTGCAGCAATGCACCCGTTCTCCACAGCAGACCACGGCTGGCATTTCCTTGACGGCGTCTTTCTTTCTGTGTCGCCATACTCCATGCTGCCCACGGCTGCCCGTCAGGTCCAGTCTTTGTTTGTGTGATCCGTTGCTTCGCCGTATCAACTTGCATCTGACCAATCCGCTGTAGAGAAGTCACTTTCGCCTGTGCGATTTGTGCTTGTTTCTCTTGCAGTGTTTTGATTGCATTTGCACTGTTGATACGGACGTTGATTTTAGCCATTCGGGAATCCTCTTTCAGCAACGGTCAGTTTCACACCAACACCAACGCTGTTGAAGTCATAACTGGTGATGTCGCCTTTGAATCCGTTGAAGTCTGCCAATGTTTCACCAAGCAGCATATCTGGTTGTGGCAGTGCAGTATAAACAGTCATTGTACGGTACGGAATGTTGCCAACACCATTACCAGGCAAATCAGATGCAACACTGCCACTCCCGTATGTCAAGAAGCACGGCAGATTGCGTGCGATGTATTGTTCTGCAGCGGGTGCGAAACCAGTACCGCTGTCTCCATAACCAACCTTGAACAGATTGATTCGGTCATTTGCTTCGACTGCCAACACAGGCTGGTGAGGTTGCATCACCAAAACGAAAAACGTACGACCTTCCTCTTCTGAGTAAAGGTAATCACCTGGCTTGAGAACTTCCGTTTCTGAGTACAGAATCCAGATCGGAACTTCCCACTTGACGTTGCTGGTGAAGCTGTCGTTCAGTGTTGTTGCTGCCTTGACATACTTGATCAGGTTGCGATCACTGATAATGTCGACGTTGCTATTCAACGGACGGTAGATTCCGTACGTATAGCCAAGTTTCTTGCCGACTTTCTTGTGGGCGTTACTGATTCTCTTCTGGATACTTTGTGCGTTCATAACTTTGTCCTCTTGCCATCCACTTATTTAGCGAACGGTTGCCGATCACCAATCCTCCAAAGATTAACCATAACTCCGCACCCGCCTGACTGCCAAACATCACGGCATACAGAAATGTGTAACACATAATCAAATACCCGACATTACTCCACAGCTTCGTATGGGACAGTCGGTTATTCGCTTGGTCAACGACCAGCAGGAGTTTCAGGGCTTGCCACATTTGGAGGGGTTGGTGGAACTTGATTGCCGTTATAGAACTGGCGGTAGTGTGCAGGCGGTTTGTATGTATTAATCCGTATTGCGGCATCTTTGTAAAGCAACACAGCAATGTATGTGATTATAGCACCAGCCGCAACCAAAACTGCTTTCTCAATCACACTCTTCTTGATACCAGCCCACATCTCATCGCTTTTCTGCTTCTCTTCCAGTTCATCACTGTATTGGTCGTGATGGAATCTGTGTTCGTGTGCCTCAAGACTGCCGAAGTACTTCTCAACCACAAGCGCTATCTGTCTTGTGTTTTCTTCTGTTGATGCTATGTGCTTATCGATCGCCAGTATTACTGTGTCTATTTTGTCGCTGATTTCAGCGTATCCTGCTCTTCTTTCTGCTGTCTTTACCGTGTTTTCTGGCATCTTTGCATCCTGTTTGTGTGTCTACCCCTCTTATTTATCAAGACACACCGAATCTTTCGTATGCGGCTGCTGCCAATACGTACTTATCTTGCTCTGTGATTCCGAAATCAGACATCGGCTTACGCGGAGTAGGTAAAAGCAGGTGAGTGAAATAGTCTAGTAGTTTTCGTGCTGTGTCATCATTTTCCGTACTGGCAACTTCAACCAGAGAGACGATCGTTGGATCGTACGGCTCTGCTTCCGCTGCGATGTCATTTGTGAGACCAAAACCAACGTAATCGGTGTATTGCATTAAGACGTATACTTTCATTTTCTCTTTCCTCAGAACAGCATAAAGAACTGTGTTGCGTTGTATGTAACAGGCGGAGTGCCGCTTGGACTTGTTGCGTAGTACGGCAGCCCATTGATGATGAAGTGAATACCGTCAGCCTGAATCGTCGGGCTGCTTGTCACGTTAACGTACGGCAGCCCGTTAACGATAAACTCAAGACTGGTTTGTTCTTCGTATGATGGTAGTGCCATATTATGCCTGTGTTATTTGAAGATCGTCGAAATATGCTGAGTGTTGCACAGCAGCTGTTGTGAAGATGTTTGCTGTAATAACTACTTCAATTGCTCCTGCAGAAGCAGGTGTAAAAGTATACTCAACTAATTCCCACACGTTTACCGTTGTACATAATTTTGTGTTTCCGGCTGGCATATCAGACGAAATCCCATAGACAACAAAACCTGCACGAATGTTAGTTGAGGTGCGACGGATCCGCATTGAAATCGTTGCAGGGATACCTTCCTTAACAACAACAGTACCGATCTTAGCTTGTATTTGCCTCAATGATCCAACCAAATTCGATGCTGTGGCGGAAGCATGGTATTCAAACGCAGAACTTCCAGCGTATGTAACAGCTGTTTGTTGGCGCCAGAACGGCAAGTGTTGAATTTGAGCAGTACCGGTACCGGCAGCGTTGTAGTTATATATTCTGTTATCACCTGCAACCCTGCCAACATTCTCAAACCGCACCTCCAAAGGGATTGGTGTGGTGGGCGCACCAGAGTTTAACTGAACTGTGGGTGGGAGAGTGTCAACGTTTTTTAACACAATGTTATGTGCTCCTGTTGCGGATGTAATGTGCGCTATACCCGAAGAAGAGGCAATGTTGGGCTGCAACACACCATTACCACCAAAATCAACAATCAGTGTTCTCTCACCTGTTAAACTACCAGCTAGTATGGGAAAGGATAATGTGGCTGTTCCGTACGCTCCGTTCTGCATTTCAATTGAGCCGATGACCTTGAATTCGGTTTTACTTGTTAACTGTGGTGATGTAGAAGTAGGGTATCCAAACAAACATGGTCCTGTTGCTGACATCGCTAGGACTGTTTTTCGTACGTTACCCAATGTGATTTTGTTAACAGACGAAGAGCCAGTACTGGCAACTGGTTGAAATAGTTTCTCAATTCCTGTAAAAGTAATATCCCCCGTTGATACGAAGGTCATGTTTGGTAGCAACATTATTGAAACGCCACCAAAACTATTAACACCAAGTATGGCAATGTGTGTTGCTTCGACAACAAAGTTTTCAGGGGTTTGTATGTATTGTGTGTTGATGGCGCCTGTTGTCGCTAAAACGGTGCTTGAAGCATTGGCTTTACCTATCCAATTGAACGATAGTTTAAAATGGTCAAATGAACCAAAGGGGTCTGAGCTTGCTCCTGCACCCAAAAGCACAATGTCTGAGGAGGCGCTGTTGACGCTGTACAGATTTGTTCCATCCATTCTATCGTTAACGTTAAACCTAAAATTGTTGAAGTAACGAACGGCGCCCACTCTATCAATTGATAATGAACCGGTGTATATGTTCGTTTGTATGAACCCCTGACCAAATGACGTGATGCCATCAAACCATGATTCCCCGTCAACTAAATCTGTAACAGTATTAACACCACCGATATATGTCTTTGTTGCCGGGAAATCGGACGCGTTTGTGTAGTTCAACGCGTTGACGGCTGATGTTGATAATGATGCAGGAACGACGTCAGCCGTATTAAAACACGCCCGTTTCAAGCAGACTGTTGTTGGTTCAATACGATAAGATGATTGTTGTGCCGACATGTACGACATCGTTGTGGTTGCTTGAAACGCAGCGAATGATGAAGGCAAAATGGTACCAGCCACACTCCGGACCTCAGTATATCTACCCGTCCCATCATTAGGCGCAATTAAGTCGTTTAATGTCAAAGAAGTAGGATCTGTGTGCGGACGTGTTGCAACGATGTGATCGATCTGCATCGTACGCGTTTGCGCTGAAAGAGTGCGTATTGCGACAGAATTGATTGTATTACCTAACGCAACCCCAGTGTCTACTGTGATTGGACACCAGTGGTTTGCTGGATAAAAATATGACGGAAGTGGTACTCTATTAACAATTGTGTCGCCAGACATGTCACTGCATAAGTCAAGCACTATCTGTGAACCTAGGGTAAAATCACTATTCACATTAAACCGCACCCAAAACGTAAGTCTTGTGCACTGTGAAAGGTCCAGTGTTGACGGTAAAGTTCTGAATGCTACCTTACCGGTTGTTGCCGACATTACGACTTGTACGCTAGCGTTACCAGTACGTCTTATGGATGTTTGATGAGAAGGTGTAACAAGCCCTGCTGTCCAACCACTTTCACAATCATCAACCAATATATTGGTAAGCGACGTCGATGCTTGTGCGCTGCCGCTGACCCAAAAACCGAAACCCATATTACCAATGCTTACAGGATCAGGCGACTTTGCGATCCGAATCTCATCGCTGTCTGTCTGTCCCATCCGTGCAAACGTTGCACCGTTCAGCAACGTTCTCCAAGCAGTACCCCAAGTCAGACCATCAGCAGCATCGTTTCCGTTTGCTGGATCAACGTAGTATGTAGTCATTTATCAGTATCCTTTTGCAAATGCAATCACATCATATTTACCAGCAGCCTGGTTGAAGATGAACCCAATACGGTCAATCTTGTTTGCCGCTGTCGATAGTGTTGTCGACACAATGTCCGTTCCGAAGCGAACCGAAGCATCATAAGCGATTGTTCGTCCACCAACTCCGTCTTGAATCAACTCAACGATGAACTTCTGTCCATCAACACCACCAGTGAAACCTAATGTCAAGTTCCCTGTCAATGTAATGCGAACAATATCACCGCCGGTCACGTCGACAACCATCGATGCAGCATATGGTGGTGTTAGGACGGTTGTGCTTGTCAGTCCGGCAGAACCAGTGAAACCAATCGGACCTTGCGACCCTGTGAAACCAACGCCTTGACTTCCTGTGAAGCCAACACTGCCCGTAAATCCAGCAATACCCTGAGGACCGGTGCTGCCAGTGAAACCAACGCTACCGGCAAAGCCGGCAGATCCTGTCGGTCCTGTTGGTCCTTGAACACCGACTGATCCAGTGTAGCCGATTGCACCTTTTTGCGAAAAATTAATCTCAACGTATACTTCTGTTGCTGTGTCAAACCATCCAGTACTACCAATATTGATACTACTAACAGTACCTAGAATGATACCATTGCTGGCTTGCCAGGTGGCATCAGTCGTAAAAAACACGAATGCTTCTATTTGATTGCCGTTCGCATCTCTAAAGAAGATTGTAGACCAATCATTGAGGGCCACGCCCAAGTGGATATAGTAGCCGATGTAGTTGGATATGAAAGCGCCGTTAACGTCTTGACTGGCGAATGCGATAGATGATGCTAAGTGTGGGGGCGATTGATTGAACCGCATGTAACCATTTGCGATGTTATCTGCAGCCGTGTCTGTTGAAGTCTTGTCAATCAAGAACCGGAACGTTGCTAGAGTGCCTTGACTACCGGTATACCCGATTGGTCCTTGAGCACCGACACTGCCTGTTAAGCCGGTTGGACCTTGTTCACCAACAGATCCGGTAAAACCAGTCAGTCCTTGGACGCCCGTGCTACCCGTGAAACCAGTCGGACCTGCACCGCCCGCAGAACCCGTGAACCCGACTGAGCCAGTCGCCCCAACCGATCCAGTGAACCCCACATTGCCTGCAGGACCCACACTGCCGGTAAAACCGACACTACCTGTAAAACCGCGGTCGCCTTTCGACCCAGCGAAACCAGTCGCTCCTTGACTACCTGTAAAACCTGCATCGCCTTTGCTCCCTGTAAAACCAATGCTGCCTGTAAAGCCGACAGCCCCTTGCGAACCAGCGCTGCCAGTAAAACCAGGCGCGCCGATCGATCCTGTAAATCCAACCGAACCTGTGAAGCCGACTGAACCTGCACTGCCCGTATATCCGATCGGACCAGCAGATGGACGATCGATCTCAACAGTGATGTTGTTTGTCTGATCTACGGTAACAATGTAATTTTGTTCGCTGACAATAACTGTGTTTTCCATTACCGTGTAACCTCTTTAGAAATAACAACGTTGCCCTGCAGAATACGGTCCTTGACACCACTGGGATATGTCAGCTCAAGATCATAAACACCACGATCAAAAGTAATCGCTGCTGTTTGTGCGGGTGTCAGGCTGATGCGGATAACACCGTCGGTACCGACTGGGATAGTGCAAGTGAACTGAGCAGCAGGAGTCGGGTCGCTGTATTGCTGTCTAATTTGTGCGGCAGCAGTGCAACCAGTAATGTCAATCGCCACACCAAGATTGTCCTTGAGTGTGATCGTCTGACTGTATGTTGCTCCTTGCTGGACCAGCATGTTGTATTTTCCTGCTGCCATAATGATTAAACTCCCGATTCTTTGAGAAGACGCTTTGCAGTCTGTGTTAGGTGGCTCATTTTGTCTGCGTATTCGCCAGGCTCCACCGTTGCTGTACCGTTATTGAAGTCGATGATGTAATCGCGATTGACTTGTTCGAATGTGAACACACCGCGTCTGTCTTTGACCTCAATATTTATAATCTTCGCTCCCTTCACCTTCAAGTAGGCTGCCAGCGGGACGTGGCTGGTGTTATATGTATCCAGTAGGTTATTCATATCGCGGTTTCCTTATCTAATGTAGTTGATTTCTCCGTCTCCCATCCATGCCTTGTATCCGATTGCACGCAACAGACCTTTGACTTTTGTAGGCAGACGGTCCGCTTTGATTCCGTCCCTGATCGTCACGTCGACTGGACCGATCTTGTATGACGACATTGTTTCAAGATCATTCTCATCAACGGTGTACTCACCAGCCTTGATCTTGATGTAGTTGAGAGCCAGCTCACAAGTTGCCTCAACCATCTGCTTCGGGATTGTTGTTGAATCGATGTAGTTCACCCGATCGCGATTGACAATCCACTTGCGGGGGAACATCAACGATTGCTCTTCGACCGACTTGACACCAGCGAAGTTTTCGTTGTCGATTCGTGTTGTTGCTTGCACCAATGCCGCTTGCTTTGTAACGGTTGGTAGAGGAGTCCACCATTCAGCACCGTCAAGGTGCGTTGAGAAGAATGTGTCTGCAGTCTCAACAGAAACATAGCTGTTGGAGTTCAGACCAGAGATTGTGTTGTCGAACATTGTGTATTCTCCGTATATGACATCGCGTATTTATAACTGGTGGTCGCAAACAGAAAGAGCAGCCCGAAGGCTGCTCTCTTGTACTTCACATTACCGATTAGCGATTAAGCAAACTTGACGTTGTCAACTTTTGCCAGACCCAGATCAGAGTAAGACACCAGACCAGCGTAGAACTTCACACGCCAGATGTGTTCGTCTTTGTTCTCTGCAGGACCAACTTGCTCAACGTGCACACCAGCGCCGTTTGCGGCTGTCAGACCAGCGATGCCGTTGTTCGAACCATCGGTGAATGTACCAGCATACACAGAAGAGATGCCAGTCAAACCATCGATACCGATGTAGTCGTTGCGGAAGATCGGCACGCCTTCGTACATCAGCACGTACACAGGACGACCATCAGCACCCAGACCCATCTGCACGGTTTCGATCTGAGCACCACCCAGACCGCGCATCAGAGACTTCAGGCGGTTGATACCTTTAGCAGGCGCTGTGATGAAGTCGACTTGACCGTTCTTTGCTGTAACAGCAGCCAGAAGATCGTCCAACATTGCGAAATCCAGAGCCAGACCGCCGCCAGCAACTCTCTGCGATGCAGCAACCAGCTTTTCCAGACCGTCGAACTCACCAGGAGTTGCGCTGTCGCCGTTGATCAACATGTCTTGGTACTTGCGACCAACAGACTTCGACTTCGAAGCGATTTGCTGAGCAACCACGTCGTTACCAGCATTGCCACCGATGCCCTGAGCGATGATCAGGCCGTTAACTTCAGCGTCACCGATCAGAGTTGTCAGACCAGCAGTCTTTGCTGTGTAAGTTGCAGCAGCTTTAGCGGTGATTGTTCCGCCAACACCCAGCGCTTGTACGTCGCCAAGTGCGTTTTCACGGTTGTACGCCAGGGCGTTACCCAGGATTGTTTCGAACGGCAGTACTTGGTACATTGCGTTCACGGTGACGATGTTTTCAACGACACCAGCTTGCAGGTCATTCAGACCTAGTTTGGAGGCTTCCGCCAGAGTTACTGTAGCCATGTTATGGACTCCTAAAAAGTAAAGGTTGTGGTATTATTTACCGTTTTGCCAACCCAGCCGCAATTTTGTCAATTGACGACATAGTTGGTTTTTGATTTACACCAGACACTGGTCTTTGTGCACCTGATCCCCGGGACGGCGCAAATAGATGTGGTGCAGACTCTGTCAGCTTGGTTAGCCAGACATCGACGGTGAGAGGTTTGCCATCTTTGTCCAGAGCATTGTCCTTACTGACTGCCGCTCCATCCTTCACTGTGAAGGTTTCACGGGCCCGTCCTAACACATCTGTTAGAGCAGTATCAAGCACCCCGTACTTAATAGCTGCGGCTTTCACACTGTCGGATAACACCACCCTCTCAAGATGTTGCTCCAACTGCGATTTCGTTTTCGACAGCTCATCAATCTGTCGTGTATAATTCGTTTTCATTTCAGTGACACGGGGCTCCAATAGAGCGTCGATGTCAACTTCTTTCTTCCCTGCTTGCTCAAGTTGCTGTTTCAGCGCGATGTTGTTCGACCGGAACTCAGCAACCTTTGCGTCTAATTCTTGCGCACGTGTTTGAACCTGCTTGAATGCGGTTTCAGGGACGGCACCCTCTACATCTAGCACGTATTTACCTTCGACTTGTTTGTAAAACGGCTTCAGTTCTTCTGCTACTTCTGTTGTTTCGTATGCTAGTGGCATTGTTTTTCCCCCGGAAAAAGTATAGGTTATTCTGTACTTGCGGGTATTTATATCAGCAGTGCACAAAGTCGACAAAATATGTTTTTACCCTCACCTGTTGACCTTGTTGTGTATTTATGGGATACTGACCCCATCAGTTGAGCAATGGGCAAGACTGAACAACGCAAAGGACCTGAAATGAGCTACTATCCGAACGCTGAAAAACTGGCTAACCGCATCGCTGCAAAGATCAATTCTGGCGTGAAGGTCCGCCGGGTAATTTGCAAAGACAACGTCGCTGTGATGAACCTCCTGAACATGCTGAATGATGACGGTGTGTTTGTCGATGCGGGTGTCAATGTGTTCGCATACGCGTACGGTGATTTCATCAACATTGAATACGGCGCCGTTCTGCCTGATTGGGACGAAGAGTTCGCCGCGGCTGTGTGATAATGGGGGCAATTGCCCCTGTTGACCTTTTGTGAGATTTATGTATAATGACCCCATCAGTTGAACAAACCCCGAAAGGACCTGAAATGAACAAGCCGCTGACCCTGAAACAACGCAATCGCCTCAACCTGATTGCTAAACTTGTAGCGTTCCAAGTTGCTGACGCACCCAACACGGTTCGTCGTGGTCTGGCTGTTATGGCTGCCACACCAGAACTGCGCAGTGAATGTGAGCCTGTGTTTGGTGTGTCGTTTGAAGAACTTGCTGCTGGTCTGGAGGAGGCTGGTATGTTGGATGTTGAGTTCCAACCTGAACCGATTTTTGCTTGACCCCTGTTGACCTTGTTGTGTATTTATGGGATACTGACCCCATCAGTTGAACAAACCCCGAAAGGAACTTGAAATGAACTACGCTACCGAACACGCTGCTGCTGAACAACAGATCGAACTGTCCGTCAACCGCATCTTTGAACTGGCACGCGAACTGGCGCAAAATGTCAAGCCCCGCCCGAACCTGGAAAAGGCACTGGCATCAATCGGTCTGTTTGTTGGTCTGCCGAAGGGTGCTGCGTACGCTGATGACTACAATGTTGTTATGTGGTGCCTGAACGAAGGTGTGCTGAACGCTGACCTGATTGAACTGGGTCTGGCTGGTGCTGGCTTTATCCGTCCGTAATAGGAGAACTGTGAAATGAAACGCAATAACTTTTTCATCGTTGCCGAAACAACGTTGACGCAATATCGTAACCCTTTCAATCACCGCCTGATTGAGAACAAATTTGAAAGCGTTGATGATACGATCGTCGTCAGCAACTGTTTGGTCACGATAACTCTTCACAAAGACGGGCGGTTCGAAGTGGTGCCGAACGAACGCAACCTTGACAAGGAACTTCTCTTGAGGAGAGTGAAATGATCCAACGATTTGCAATTGCTACCATCGCATAAATACACCTTTATGGAGCAAACAATATGAAACACAATATCCGCCTTGTCGTTATTCAACATCCTCTGATCACCGCTGGCAATAACGCTGAGTTCGTAATGTACGGTGATGGTCTCACACAAGAAGCGATAACAGCGCAATCAAAACAAGAGTGCACCAAACACTTCGGTATTCACTGGCAATCTGTTATGGTCGTTCTGCATGATGGTGCTGCCACTAAACGGATCTTTGACAATTGGGTTGTCGACAACGCAAGGAACTGAAATGAACCAACACGAAGAGACAGCATACTTCCACACACTGATGGCATTCAAGCAGTTGATTGCTAAGTATGGGACGGAACAGGTTGAGTACGACCTCAATCGGTTCGTTGCTGAGTTCCAAGTGCACATTGAGCAACAACCCTACCGCGACTTCCGCACCGGCAACTTGTTCATAAATACTAGCGTGCAAGATGCACTACAGGAGAATAAGATATGAACTTTGTCATTATACTAAAATCCCACCAACTGACGCAAAAGGCGATGCCGATTTCTATTCCGCATGCGCCTTATGATTTGATGTCAGAACAGTGCCCAACATTAGAGTCAATCAAGCGTCTGGCAACGGATCAATACGGTGCTTGGAGTGAACTTGAGGTCAGCGTTGTTGATGCGCCTGATCAATATACACGGTTGTCTCTGTATGACCGTTTCATTCTCACCCGTTGACCTTCCTCTAAAAGTATGGGATTGTATAGTCTCATAGTGCGGAAGGTTCGATGCGGCAGTTGGGTCGCATCGAACACAGCTAACGCCGACAGAAATGTCGGCTAACCTGTTTACCTCACACCTCTCCTGTGAAATAGTCAACCTCTTCCGCACTGTGAGAACACCTGCTGTGCAATGCTGTCAGGTACATCCGCTAGAACACTGCGGAATGTTTCGTAATCACCCCGTTGTGCTGCTACACGCGCATCGGTCCCACTTATCCCATCGACCCGCTTCCCTGTAAAGACGACAACACTATTCGGTGTTGCGTACTTGTGGAAGTTCTCAATCATAGCGCTGCTCTTGTAATCACTGCCAGCGAAGTACAGAACATCATCGTCTGTGTTTCGCAACACATCGAACATATTTGTTGCTTGCCTGACTGACGCGTCTGGTACTGCAGCCTTGATCATTGCGATCTTGTCATTGACAGACAGCGGGTTGTCTTTATCGACAGTCCCGCTGACGTAGATTGTGTGCGGAATATTCTTCGCTTTCGCGTATCGAACAATCGTGTTGATATGGTGAACGTGCCCTTTAGTCAGCGGATTGAACCGCCCGAATGTGAACGCGTGCATTACGTTTCCTCAGGCTGTTCCTCTTGCTGTGGTGGTGCAGGTGGTTGTTCCTCACCCTCATTGACACCCACATTTTCTTTTTCTTCATTAGGGTCATCAACAATCTCACCTTCGTACAGGCGTTGCAACAGCGTATCCAATGTGATAACGCCTTGCTGGTAAAGAGCAAGCAACGAAGAGACTTGTTGTGGATCGATAACGGTTGGGCTGACGTCTTTATTGAGAACGACTTCGGGTTCAGTGTCGAAACCCATCCACATATTGTAGTGGTACAGAGCCTGCCACAGACCTTCTTCCAATGCGATCGCAATACCAACCAGCGATGCACTTTCAGCACCCAGCCTGATTTGCAAACTGTCAGACGATTCAACGCCCTTCTTGTATTGCAACATACGGCTGCCCAAAGAGTACATCTGTTCTTCTTTGGACGTTTGCAATGTCATCAGGAAGTTCATACCGGCGCCTGTGAATTCCAGGTAGCCGACAGAACCGCCTGGGGCAAGGTGAATGAACTGATCGCTACCAATGCGGATAGACGATGCTTCGTTTGCAAGATCACCAGCAATGTAAGGAGTAGGCAATGCGATGTAGTGTGCACCGTGTCCGATATCGACAGCAATCTTGAAGTGGTCAAGGTTAATGTCTGCCATCGTCGACAGTGGTGGCTTTGCAACGAACTGAATACCAATGCTACCTGGATTGACGACAGTGAAAGGAATTGCTGTCAGACGCTGCCCACGAATCATCGGTTCGATCACGTCGACGATTTCATACTGAGGCTTTTGGTTTGTTCCGTATGTACCTTGCTTTTGCTCCCAGATCCGAACGGCGTAGAACCCTTCTTCACTCAGCATCAGTTCACGATAACGCGTCAGCAGGATTTGATTGTAGTGGTCTTCTGGGTCTGGACCGAAATAGTTTTCAGACAGCACAATAAACCCATCACCCCAGTTGATGATGTTCTCACCACTGTACGATGTGATGTATGGGTGTTGCGCAATGTCATCGTAATCAACAAGAATGCCGACACGCCCTGTTTTCAGGATGTCGTTGTAGCAACCAGCAACAAACTCATCAGAGCCGACGTTGCCGTAGAAGTATGGATCATCACCAACAACGTTTTCAATTGTGTGAGGACGGCGGGTCAGAGCACCAACCAATGCAGCCAGCGTTCTTTCAACGACGTTGTAGAAACTGGACCGTGTGCGGTAAGCATCGTATTCCGTTTGTGATTGCCCTGCAAGGCGGGGAATGTAGTCGTGAACATCCCCGTTGTATACGTCGACCGTCCGCTTGATAAACGGGTGCGCTTGCTGATAAAGCGGGTGGAGTGAGTTGATAGCCATATTAAGATTCGTCCTTATGCTGATGCTGTCTATTTATTACAGCCCAACCATTCTCAGTCCACCGCTCTGGTATCTGCGGATCGGGAATCTGGAGAAGATGAAGTACCCTGCTGCATCGTTCGGGTGGTCGTTGTCATTTGATTTGTCTGGCTGTCCGTGTTTGTCGTAGACTTGTTGTTCAAGCGTTTCGGTATATGCTTTACATTTGTGCGTATTGACGCGGTACTTGCGGATGTTATTCGCATCACAGAATGCAACGTTCATACTGTTGATTCGATCTTTCACAGGCGGGTTTGTGCTTCCAACGCTGACGCTGAATGCTGCCCTCAACATATTTAGGTCAGACGTGCTGGCATTGCTTGTATGCCGTTGTTGCCCACTGCTGTCAGGATAGATTGTGATGTTGAACTGTGGGTAGCGGTCTTTGATTATCTGAATCATCTGCTCCGTATCACGGGCATCGATTATCTCATCCACTGCCACGGGTCCAATGTTATCAATGATGTGCACGACAGCAGCCATCTTTCCCACGTTAAAGTCCATGCCAATATGAAGAGAAGGAAGAGGAATCGCGCGACCATAAATGTCCTTTTTGTTTTTGTACTCAGCAATCAACTTCTCAATCGTGTAGTCAGTGTGGTTGAGACGGCGGTCGAATTTGTAATAGATTCTGCCCGTTGTCAAGTTGACGAACTTGCCTTCAAGGTATGCTTCAACAAGTTCTGCAGGGTAGTTGTCCAATAGAGACTGAATGAAATCTGGTGGGAGGAATGGGTTATCACGCGTCTTCGCTTGAATATAACGGCGGTCTGCTTTATCACCGTTCTTTGCAAAGAAGTCATAGAGGAATCCGAATCCTTCTGGAGTTGATGTTGTGAATCCTTGATAGACTGATCCCTGTCTCAGACGGGATTGACACATCCGCCACATTTGCAATGCGACATTCTTTTGAATCGTATCGCATTCATCAACACCGAAAAATGCAAGGTTGAGACCAGCAAGGCGTCTGTAGTTCTCAGCAGAGCGGAGAATGATTGTTGTTTCACCTGATGCAAATCGCAATGTGAACTGCGGCAGTGGGCTTGCTTTGTACTGATACGGAACACCAGCCTCAACAAGGCAGTTCTCAAACTCAGGAATCAGCACGTCGTGCAGCATTGTGTTGATCGGCTCAAGTAGAGCACCGGTATGTCCGACGTTTAGACTGGCAAGGTGGATTGCTTTATGACAGAATGCTTTTGTCTTGCCGGCACCGTACCCGCCAATCAGTGCAAGATAGCGGGTGGATGTATCAGTGACGAATTCGTACTGGTGCTTGAGCAGTCTGACCGTCATTTTAATCTTTCCTTGATAAGGTCGCAATATGATTTACTAATCTCAATCCCGACTGCGTTTCTTCCAAGTTGCTTTGCTGCCACTAATGTTGTCCCGGAACCAGCAAATGGGTCAAGGACGATGTCGCCTTCTTTTGTTGTATAACGAAGCATCTTATCAACCAATGCGACAGGCAAACTGTTCTGTGTTTTGGGCTCACCCTTTTTGTACTTCTTTGGTATAAACCACACATCCTGACGATCGTGATACGATTGTTTAGTATCAGCAATATCGTTATTGAATGTGGTCGGTTTGCCCTTCGTGTAGTATAGACAGTGGTAATGAGAACTGACGAACTTTCGTTTCGTATAAACACCAAAGTTGAACTGCCATATCAAGTGGTTTCTCATCGGGAGTGTGCATCCGCTGAGAATGTGATGGAGATTTGACCAACCAGAGATAATCCACATTGCACCGCCTGGTTTTAGTATCCGCTCACATTGTTCTATCCACTGTTTGCTGAACTGACCGTAATCTGTTGGGGCTTCTGTATAACCATCAACCACGTGATTGCGGGGATTGTAATGCTGCTCAAATGAACCTTCACCGATACCGAACGGTGGGTCAGCAACAACACAATCAATGCTGTTATCCGCCATCTTCTTCAGTTCAGTTAAGCAATCACCGTTTATCAGTTTCATTTTCTATCTCCCGTATAATATTGTCAGCAGGAACAACGAATGTCCCCTGGTAATCAGTGCTGACCTTATAGAACAACTTGCCATTCGGTGTGTTGATTCGATCGACAACCGTTCCAAAGTTCTCTGTGAAACCGCCACCGGTGCATGCACAACGGGGCTGTTTGTAGTACACCTTACTCCCTGTTTTGATCATATGCTGCAGCAACCAGTAATCTTGCACCGTGATATGAATCAACACTCAACACTTTGCGGGCAGCTTTGACGTATAGTCGAATGCCAATTTCGAATAGACCCTGAAAGTTGCCACGTTTAGTTTTTGAATATTGTGGGTCAATCTCCAGTTCATTCTTCCAAATTGCCCACAGACGGTTAACTTCTGCCACCTCCTCAGGGTGCAGGTAGTCTTCTGCGTTGGTAACAGGTGTTTCGTTTTTGATTTTCTTTTTCATTTTTCGTCGACTGGTATCACTTCGAACTTAACACCTTCTGGTGCTTGTATCTCAACACTATTCTTGCTGCCGTCACTCCACCCGTGCTTGCACTTGAGGTAGAACAGAACGGCCGTCATATGACCTTTTGAATCTGGGTTCTGAATCGCATTCCACAATGCGCCGACAGCAAGATTTTCCCCCACGGCATGCCCGCTCTTTATTGCTTCTGCCAGTTCAGGGTATTCTTGTTTCTTTGCGCTGAATGTAGTCGGTGCTACGCCGACATTCCGTGCGATGTTTGCTTCTGTAACACCCATACGTGCTTGTTCACGCACTTTTTCTAGTATTTCTGGTGTTGGTATCCACTTCCGCGGATCTGGTTTACTAGTCCCCGACATAGTAATCTCCTG
>OGVH01000003.1_pt1 | contig 33122 bp, 35 predicted proteins | sample 1575731 | NCBI WGS metagenome assembly OGVH01 (sample SAMN07581544, study PRJEB24739) | freshwater metagenome | place: Singapore | collected 2015-04
GGTAACACAGAGTTTCTTCTCCAATGAACTTCAATATGGTGCCCGTCTTTCCGGGCTGTCAGGTTCAGTGTCGGTTGTTAGTAGCACAACCGTGGTGCACCTTGAAGGGTTTTATCTAGAATTACCCTTCTTCCGTTTTATAACAGGTTCCGAACCCTGCTATAAAAATTGGTTGCAGTGAGGTGGAATCGCACCACCTGCTGTGATTTGCTTTTTCTGATGTGGTGGCGAAACCAATCTCAACGCTACAATGAACACATTATTCTCCGATGGATTATACATTAGTATTTATATAATCGGAGGTTCAAACAGCTTTGCCGGTCCACCCTGAGTCGAACAGGGAACGCAAACTTAGAAGGATTGTGTGATTTCCGGTTTCACCATGGACCGGCAAAGCTGTTTGAGCTACAGTCGCGTGTTTATACGAAGAACTTCAATATAGTGTCATCTTTTCCCATGCACTGCGGAGTATATTCTGCATGGACATCTCGGCGCCCCCACATTACTGTGAGCCTCCCCCGTGACACTATGATGACGTTAAAGCCTCTCGGAAATTCTTAATTAAATATCGACCCATTGTGGAGAGGAATCGAACCTCTACTTCCTGCGGTTTACCTTATAACCTACGCGTCACGTAATGGAGCGGACAGGTATCGAGCCTGCCTTCTCGCCGCGTTCTACCATTAAACTACCACGGGTCGTCGGAGTAATTACTTCCGACTATCACTACTGTGGATCAGACAGTAGTCATATTCTTTTATCAGTAAGTGTCTCACCAGTCCCCGGGATTTGAACCCGTTTCTTTAGTAGTTTTCCTCGTCTTTTTCGGACGGGCAAGTAAGACACTTACTGATAGCACTTATGAGTGCTATCCAAGGAATTAGATTTTTAAGGAACTTTCTACAGAGTACGATGACTTTGTAATTCTTATCTCTATTATACCACAGAACCCGAATAAATTTTACTGGCTTGAAACTTTTTTCTTACCTGCTCTATCTAGTCTGTTTCTCTTGCTATGGTTCTATTATAACACAGAACCCGAATAAAAATTAACTTTAGTGAACACTCTGTTTACTGCTTGGTTCCCTTTGGATGACTCGGGTCCCATGATATGAACTTCGGTATTGGTTAGCTAGACCGACCTCGTCCATACACTTCAACCTCACCAGCGGAATACTGCAGACTACCCTGGTCTATCGGTGAAGCAATGTCCGACATATTTCAATCGGATCGAGCAGAGTGCTCACTAAAATATTCTCGTTTTCGTAGAGAATCCTAGGACGAGCTTCCTAGACGGTAGATGCACGAACCCACCTATTCTTAGCTGTCATCGTAGCGTAGGGGTGGTGCGCATCGTCACTCTGTGATGACGCCTTGCTCGGTTAATTGGTGCCTAAGCATGGGAATCGAACCCATGAATTTGATTTTTTGGATCAAACCCAACCGTTGCTTAAGCTTCATCTTCTAATCTGTACCAGAATGAATAGCCAATGGTGTCTTTGGCAAAGTCTGATTGTTCTAACGCATGTTCCTGGCAATATAAATGTAGCCCAGCGAATTGTGTTGATTTAACAAAATCTGCGGGTTTGTCGCACATGAAGCAGATATCATCTAATCCACGCGGATCTACGTGCATTTCTTTGATCGTTTCCTCTAAGTTGAGTGGCTGTACAACTTTTTCTTCTTCACACCATTCGATAACTACTTTGAACTTACCTTGTGTGAAACCATATTGATCTACTGGCAATTCTGCAATAACAGGATTAAACTCTGCCAGTAGAGCTTCGCTAAAATCTCTAGTTGCATCAACAATAGACTCACTATCGTATGTTTTCCCAAAAATTGTTTTCATACTTTCCTAAAAGAATAAAAGAAAGAAACCGTGTTACACTGGCGAACCAGTAATGGTCCACATTACAAGAATGTGAACCACCGCGGTTAATGCTGGCGACCTACATCGGATTCGAACCGATCGATATCTACAGTGACAGTGTAGCGACCACACCAAGCAGTCTCGTAGGCCTAAATTTGTTGGTGCCCGGGACAGGAGTCGAACCTGCAAAAGTCAGCGTTCTCAACGCTGTAGCTGTACCAATTTGCATTCACCACCGGGGCGTGAACATCAGGAAATTGTTACTTATACCAGCGCGTTTACTATTTCGCCACCGGATCCGTTTCCCATAAAGTAATGGTTGCTGTAAACTTCCTTTAACTTGGTGGAGGCCGAGGGAATCGAACCCTTCTAGTCAAGATCCTTGCAAGGGATCTCCGCAGCCCACTGACTGCCCCCATTATTTGTCTCAGTTTTTCTGCAATACGATGACTGCACGGTAAACCTCGTAAAACCATTTGTTTGGTGGACGCTGGTGCTATCGAATCACCGAACATTCTGTTTAACGAGAATGCCCTCCGTGAACGCCCGTCATCTTGGTGTGCAAGGGTGGATTTGAACCACCAGCAGTACCGTACTAAAAGTCTTGCGGACTTCCAAGGGACTCGAACCCTTTGCATAGGATGCCTCCTATCTGTCTACCCGTTTCAGCACTTGCACATTATCTTGGCATACGCCGATGGACTAGAACCGCCATCTGCTGTCGCGAACAGCCACTTTGCCTGCAGCGTGCTCTCACCGCATTAAGCTAGACGTATATATTTGTGTGGGCTATCGAGGACTCAAACCTCGCAACATCCCCAGGTCTTGATGGAGATAGGATTTCCAATCACTCTAAAGCCTAAAACTGGTGGTGACCACTGGAATCGAACCAGTCCTATTTTTCCTTATGAGGGAAACGCACAGACCATCTATGCTAGATCACCGAATGTGGTGGAGGATGAGGGCTCTGCCCCCTCAACTACGAATTGCAAATCCGTCGTGTTCCTAATTATCACCAATCCCCCATATTAAAGAACCCAATAGACTCTTTAATATGGTGCCTCTACCTTGAATCGAACAAGAAATACCGCGTTATCAACACGGCGTTATACCATTTAACTATAGAGGCAAAAAACATAATGATTTTTAAAGAGCGTTGATTGTAGTGCTTATGCCTGCGGATTTCAATCATCACCGCAAATTTTCAAAGCTGGCAGAGGTGTTTTCTTCGGAGCGAACAACTTTTCTGTCTTGCTATGGTTCTATTATAACACAGAACCCGAATAAATTTCCATCCTAAGAAACTATATTTTGTTGGATATGGTGATCGGGGTGATGGATGGACACGACTTCCGTTTCAGACGATGTTCCGGACTATCTACGCGGTCATCGGCGGTCTTTAGTTCCACGATCTGGCTAAGGTGCTTTGATCACCATATCCAACAAAACTTAGTCTCTGTCTTGCTATGGTTTTATTATAACACAGAACCCGAATAAATTATCATCCCACCCAGGGTCTTGCTAAATTTTTTTCCAGTAGCAGCTGGTTGATATCCTGACCATCTAGGATGACGTCACCGAGGAAGTGGCCCCATTTGCTCACATTATGAGTTCGCAAAGTGATGGTTTTACCTTCAATCAGGTCGATCAGAAAGTCTCGGGCCTCAGCGAACCCATTCTGACCGCGCTCTGGTGTGTCAATCCTAGACAGACGGATCCTCTGGGTAGTGAAGATACGGAAACCCAGGTCAACACGAACATCAATGGTGTCACCATCTACCACATTTAATACAACGGCCTTATATGTGAACATCATTTTTCCTTGTTGGCCTGTAGAATCTTTTGAATATCCATGATCTTAACATTCTCCCAGCTGGCACCACCGACATATGCCGCGACAATCCCGAGCCAAGAAAAGAATGACCATGAAACTAGGCTCTGATGCAGACTGTTCTCTGGATTACCCCAGCCCGCGATGAAGATAATTAGACCCCAGCAGAATAACAGACTGAAGATCACGATCCGTCGTCTTGTTGTTCTAGTTGGCAGGTACAGGTTATCTGTCTTAGTGAAATTTGGATTAATCATATTTAAAATTTGAAGTCATCAAAACTTTTTTGTGGTTTCTTGGTCTCAGCCACGGGTGGTTGATAACCCGATTCAGACAGACCTTGCTGAGCAGATTCCTCTAGGTTATATAGTTTCATCTTTGACCGATCAATTCCCACAACAAACTTCCTATTGGCCGCTATGTCTGAGTACCGGTTCTTGAGAATCTTGATCATTGTCTGGCCTAGATCATCTAGTTCTTCTGTACGAATGATTGAAAATACAAGATCGGCAGTCATCACTGTAGCAATACTTTCACTGATTGACGACAGTTCAAGCTCTGTGTTACCAAAGCCAGACCTATTGACCTGCATGGCAGATAGAACCGGCATATTATATTCTACACCAAGTGCCCGCAGTTCTTCACTGACACTCTTCAGTAGTGAGTATGTATTAACATTACTACCTTGTTTTAGTCTGGCTGATGTGCAGATACCGAGATAGTCAACGATCATTACATCGGGTATGAAGTTCCTCTTGATCTTCAGTTCTTCAATCAGTGCTCTAAAGTGGCCAGAATGTGCAGCCCCGGTCGGATACTCCTTGACCACCAATTTACCATTGCTACGACTTGTAATCTTCGCAATCTTGGTCATGAACTCATCCTTGGACATTTTACTTAACTGATCAATACTAACGTTCATTAGGTTAGCATCAATCCGTTCGGCAATCCTCTCCTCGGACATTTCCATTGAGATGTACATCACATTCTTACCCGAGGCTAGATAGGAAGCCGCGGCATGACACAGAAATAGACTTTTGCCTCCGCCAGATTCCGCTACGACAAGTGCCAATGATTTTCGAGTCAGCCCACCCTTGGTTACTCTGTTCAGCATATTCAGATCAAATGGAATCCGTTCCTCTTTTCTGGTATAGAACTCGTACCTAGATTCGGCATCATCTTCATATGAATGACCGACCGCAGTGTCAAATGAGACAGATAAAGCATCCTGTAGTAACTTTGGAATACTATCTTGTGATAACTTCTGATCGGAACCCTCGATAATTTTAATTGACTTCAGAATAGCATTGTAGACACTCTTTTCCTTACAGAACCGCTCGGTCTGTTCAATCAACCAATCCTTATTTGCCGGGGGTTCAGTACCAATAGCCTCAACAATCTCAAGTGAAGAGGTGAGTTCAGAATCGGATAAGTCTGTCCGTTGCATTAATTGAATTCTAAGTGCCCCCTTTGTCGGGGGACTATTGAACTTGGTATAGAATGAGGAAATTTCATCGATCAAAACCGCCTCGGATTTATTGCCAAAATATGGCTGCTCGATGAATGGTAATACCTTTCGTGCATATTCCTCTAGAGTAACCAGATGGTTAATAATAGCCCGTTCAATTATCAATCTCTTTCCCTTCAACCGCAGCGGTTAGAATATCTTCAATATAATCTTCGATGAGCTGACCAAGTTCATCGGCGTCTTGTTCCATTATAACACCTTTGACCAAAGAATAATCTACGGCCACCTCTGAGGTGGCACCAAATGAGATATTATTGATCACAAATGCTTTACCAGAGAACTTGCCACCACGAATCAAGACTGGATAAAATCCCCCTGGTAACGTGGTGGTTTTATCAATGAAAAACTTGACCTTAGACATCTTCTAGCTGTTCATCGATTGAAGCATCTGACATAATAGAACTCTGCCCTAGCATATACTTCCTCTCAACCGCACGTTTAAATTTATCATTATTAATAATGGGTACCCAGAAAGAATCAGTATGTGTATCCTTTTCCCGAAATTTCTTATCTTCAATCTCACCTGTCTCAATATCAACACGTGAGTACCAACCATTAGATGGCTTTTTGACGAAACCTAGATCCTGTGCAATTTCTAGCATACCAGACCACTTCTGAATCCCACCCTCGTACATGACTGTAAATGGTAACTTTGATTTTTCTTTAACGCGCCGCGATTTTTCAATGTTCATGGTGAAAGTCCACCCCATCAGTTCGGTTCCATCCTTCTCTTGAGATTTACCAAAGATGATAACAGTATCGCTACTGTACATCGGACCGGTGTTATGAGTCACAACACCATTCTCCAATACATAATGCTGAACATCTTCAACTGAGATATCATAAACTTTTTTCTTACCAACTTTGGTGATTTTAGAGATCTTCATTTCTTTTCCTTACATTTATCAAAGTGCCATCGTTTCATATTTCCTAGGCTATTTGATGTTTTGCCACAATGAGGGCAAGTTGATTTTGGTTGTTCTTTACAAGCTATTGCAAAAGGATTCTTCCATATGTTAGGATCGAATCTGTATAATTCAGATCGATCGACCCTAACAGATTCACCGGTCTCAACGTTCTTCAGGGGAACTTTACCCTTTCCAGATTCGCCTATCTTACGACGGTGTTCTTCTGACTTGACAACCCCAGTTCTTGTCTCAGACATTTTACGTTTTGTTTCTTCTGTGGTGACTTGAAGTTTCCTCTTCTCTCGTATCTTTCTCTTAGATTCTTCGGTGTGCTTCTTACCAAAGAATCTGTTGTTATCGGCGCGCATACTCTCTGACAGCGCGATTGAGTGAGCAGCTCTTGCTTTAGCGAAATGTTTAGAGTTCACATAACGTTCATCCTGACCAGCGCCGATGCGACACATAGAAAACCAAGCGTGAGCTAGAGTAGATGATCTGTAAATCTTATACAAAAGCCAGTGTGCAATGAAGTGTTGCCGTGCGGTCATTTTAACAAGATTATCTTTATCATCATTTCCGCCCATACACTTTGGCACTATGTGATGCGTTTCAAGATATCCTTCCGAGTTTTTACGAGCAGAATCCACGAGATTGTTATAAAGTTTTTGGTAGTCCATAGTATTCCTCCTATAGACTATTTAGTAAAACCAATGTTTTATGCAGATACTTCAAATGCGTCTGTACCAACAACCAAGTTTTTCGTTTCTACCCAATCACCATTTACTAAGAATGGGTGATTCTCTGAACACGTGATTTTGAGTCCGTCTTCAAACTCAATCTCGAAGCACTCGGGTTCGCCGTTCTCGAGTGTATCTGGGTTCCAAGTATGAGTTACTTCTTTTTCCCCAGACATTGTAATGACCGTGTCTCCAACCACAAACTGCTCGATAGCTTTGAGGCCATTGGGTGTTTGAAGAAGTGTCCCTTCAACTAAACAACCGCCACTCATGATTGCGCGTGAATATGTTTCTTGTGACATGTAGATGTGATTCACAGCAACACAAGGTATGTCTTTCGTTGTCAAATGTGGTGTGATAATACGGAATAGTGATTTTAATGTCTTTGCACGGGACATGTCTGCCACAGATTTGCCCTCTAGAGCATCTTCGGATTCCTTTTTCGATGCTAGGTTACCCACCGAGTCAATAAAAATGATAACCTTATCACCACGTTTAATCTCATCTAATCTTCTGGAGATATCAAACTTTAATTGTTCAATGTGCTCAATTGGAATATGGATAACCCGATTAGTATCAATGCCATTGGATTCAATATACTCTGGGGTAACACCAAACTCCGAATCATAGAATAGACAAACCGCATCTTTATATTTTTTCATATAAGACTGGACCAATACTAATCCAGCCAATGATTTATAGTGTTTAGACATACCAGCTAAAATTGTCAATCCAGATGTTAAACCGCCATCTACTTTACCAGATAGAGCAATATTGAGAATTGGATATGGGGTTTGTACCTGATCCTTCTCAGTAAAGAATTCTGATTTTGATAGCACAGACGACATTTTAATTGTGCCGGCACTCTTCATTCGATCTAATAGTGAACTCATTTATTTTCCTTTGTGTGGTTGTAGTTTTGATTGAATGGACTACATTTAACCATTATCCGAAGAAACTGTCTAGTGAGGATTTCTCCTCTGAATGCCACCCAATTGGTGCCAGCATAATATCTAGACCAGAGACAAAACTTTTCTCGAATTGTACATTATAATCCACGTAACCCTGGAGATTAAATTCCGGTGGTAGATGACTGTCCGCGGGAATAGCCAGGACATTTTCCTTGAATGGATTAGGCATCTTGAGGTAAAAGAACTTGATCTTTGACCCCTCGCGGATTAGTGGATACTTACCCGTTAGTTTATTGACCTTGATGTAATGATTGTACATCAGGACCCCACGGACCTGAATTGGACAACCCTTCTTGTAGATAGTAGTCGAATCTGAGTATTCCTTTAGGTTATTCGCACCACGCGGAAAGGCTATAGCATCGACGGGTAACCCCATGAACTCATCCCGAACCGACTTGATGTATCCCTGTACGGTTTTCTCATCTGTGTTGAAAATAAGTTCTAGGGATTCTTTTAACTTAGCACGAATGAATGCTGGTGTTGAACTGCGAACCAACTCCAACCCAACTGTCTTGATCTTTGGTTTAACATAGGTTACACCCTCGGAACTATGAACACGCATAGCATACTTTTTGCGTGCCAAGAATAATGATTTATCCGCCACAGCCTCGAGCTTGAAACTGATCTTGTTATCGAAAAAGTTTAACTGATCTGAGATTCTACTGCAGATATTGTTGATTTCCTCCTGTAGAATGTCAACCGCGATTTTCTCCAGTGATTTGACAATAATCGATTCGGGTTTACCAGATAGGAATTTAGTGGCAACTGGATCAAGGCAGAAATAACAAGAATCCGTATCCCCAGCAATCATGTACTTAACATCTGTAGTCTTGAACCGTTTATTGAGTGCTATGTCAATATCACGTTCAATGGACCGTAGAATATACTGACCAGTCAATGTAATTGATTCGGCTACATCGGGATTGAAGAATCGGAATCCTTCTTGGGCATATGCCCCGAAAAGTGAATTGAGCAGAATTTTGATAGCCATCTGTTTTGCATTGAGTGATGCAATCTTTGACTGCAAAACCGGATTCTTGGTCTGTTCATACTCCGCAGTAGCCTGCAGCATCTTATTCTTTGTACTTTTCCGCTCAGACATCAGGTCAGCGATGATCTTACCCAAGAAACCCTCTTTGCTTCGATCAAACATCATACCGATGGCAGAGATTGCCGCATTATCAAAACCAGCCAATGTACTGACTCGTTCCTCAGATTCAGGATCACGTCGCAGCAACTCATCTACACCAAGTTCAATTTTACCCAGAACCGTGTCTGGGCTGATATTCAATGATCGCATGATAGATGGGTATAGGCTCGTGGCATCCAGAGATACAGTCCAGCCATGTAACCCAGTAATTGGTTCTTTGACATACCCACCCTCAATGCTACGATTGACTACACTGGCACGCTGGGGAACCGTAATCTTCTTGCGCAATAGAGTGTTAGTGATCATCGAGTCCCAGAGTTTGACCGGGCTGAATACATCGTCATAGTTGATTTTAGCCATATAAGCCAGGGCTAGAGCTACATCAATTAACTTCAGTTTCTTGTCAAGATCGGTAACCAGCTTGACGTCAACCACGTTATAAGCTGTAAAGATATCCCAATGATTATCAATAGAATCATTGAAGTCTTTGCCGGGTAATTCAACCTTGGTATGACCAAGTTCTTCCTGACTGATGAAACCCAGAGAATAACTTTCCCGAGGATCGTATGTGAACTTTTTATAGAGTGCCAGATAATCCAAAATGGCTAGACCGGGAATTGTACACTTGACTTCCTCTGTGCCTTTGACAAACAATTTTTCAATGCGGCAGATATCCCAGGGCCCCAGCATACTAGATTCACCCTCGCCCAGTACAAGTTCAATCCTATTGGCTAGGTACGGAATATCGAAAGTCTCAATGTTCCAACCGGTAACAATATCTGGATCAATCTGTCGCCAGAACTTTAGGAACATGTGTAGCAGATTGGCTTCATCTGTACATAGGATGTACTTTGTATCATCACCAGAGTATGGTTTACATCCAAAGGTATAGCATTGCTCGGTGTTCATATTCTGCACGGTAATGAGGACAACTTCACATGCCGCACTACTGGGGTCAGGAAAGGAATCCCCGACTCTGGTCTCAATATCAATTGACCACATTGAGATTTTAGATGAATCTGGTTCAATATCCCATGGATACCGTTCACCCATAAATTGGAGAGTATAGTTCAGCTGACCGTAGATATCAAATCCGCTAACGTCAGAATACTGCTTGATAAAGTCCCGAGTTTCCTTGATCGAACCTGGTTTGACAGACCTGACCGGTTCACCCTTTAGTGTTTTCCACTCAGAATCTGTCTCGGACCTATCTGTGACATAAATTGTCGGTGACCACTTGATTTTATGGTGCCGCTTGACACCATGCTCGTCAATCTCCTTCAGGAGGATATTAGAGCCATAGACTGAACAGTTAGTATAGAATGAATTCATAGTTTCCCAAAACGAAGCATGCACAAATCATAGACACAATCTGATACCGGGTGGTGCTTGACAACCAGACCTTCAGACCAATCCGGACACTGCTCTGGATCAACTTCAACATACCCATTCTTGGAAGTATTGGGATACAGGATATCAATCGCAGTTCTGACGTCTCTGTACCTATTATAACCAAAAAGTGGAGATTTTAATACAGACTTGAACAAATTATCCATGCAAGGTCCGTCCATGGAACCGCGGACCCAGACAAAGGCTGTATCATCATTCTTGGACTTGACCCAATCAATGCAAGAATCTACAGCCTCGACTACGGACACATCTTTATCCGATGGGATGTAACTATACTTGCGCTGAATCTCACCCTGTTTTTTCCACCATGTCAGAGTATCTTTATCTACGGTCCGACCATACTTGGAGATTTGTTCCTTGGCATTCAATTTGACGAACAAGGAGTCCTTGAGCATCTCCTGATAGTTTTTGACTGCTGTATCTTTGACGTACACAAGACCAATTGATAGAATGACCGAGGTAGATTCAATACCCAGGGTCTCAATATCCAGTGCGAAAATTTTGATTCTCCTTAAATAATAGGCTAACGTCACAATATCAAAAAATATAAATAATTGGTAGTCGCGGAGCGGTTATCTCCCACTACCTCTAATCATAAATGAAAGGTATCTATGATCAGCAAACAACAGTTATGTGAAATTTTGAGTAGCAAATCAATTAAACACCATTATATCAGAAGATATGTAAATTTTATTTTTTCGTGTAAAGATCTGGTGCTTGAAGATGAATATTCAGAAAAACACCATATTTGCCCCAAAGCAAAAGATTTGTTTCCAGAATTTTCATCGTTCAAAGAACACCCCTGGAACTGCATAAGACTTTCGCCGAGACATCACTATATAGCCCATCTAATGTTACATAAAATATATGGGGGTTCAATGACATTTGCCTTACATTGTTTAGCATACATGTCAAATTCCAGTCAAAATAGAAGACGAAGTAGATTATATGAATCAGTAAAGCTCGAATATTCTAAATTAGTTTCTCAAAAAAACTCGGAAAGAATGAAAAAGGTGGGAGAAGAAGGGAGACATCATTGGCAGACAGAAGAATTTAGAGAAATTAGAAAAGAGGAAACGCGAGAAAAAAATATTCAGAAAGTTAAAGATGGTTCTCATCCGTGGTTAAAGGGAAATAGATCAGAAGAACACCGGAAGAAATTAAGTGATGCCAAAAAAGGTAATCAGAATGCGGCAGGCAATGTACACTCTGAAGAAACTAAGCGTATTATTTCAGAAAGAACGTCAGCTGCCGTAAAGGGGAAACCTAAAAAACGTGGTATTTGTTCAGGATGTGGGAAAGAAACTTCATTAGCCAATCTAACTTTATATCACGTCAAATCATGTGGCCACATTAAAGATTCTGTTTAGTGGTACTCCTTATAGATAGTACCATTATATCACAAAAGATGGCTTGTTTATAAAAACGCTAAAAAATCTTTAACATTATTAATAACTTAGGGAGCAGAAAATCACTAAAAACACATTGGATATAGGGTACTAACTGTTTTGTTAACTTAAATGTTAACTAAACACATGATTTCCGGAATGTCTAATCAAATCAATCAGTTAAGATCATCGATATGCTTTCCCTCAGCGCATTCATCGATGAATGCCGAGGCTTCTGCCTCATCTTGGAAAAACCGAATCATAAACAATGTAGGGTGGAGTCTGTTCATGATTAGAACCATGATATTATGATAATCGCTCACACTAATTCTAAAGAGCCATTCCTTCTTTAGGATCATTGGGAAAACGGATAATCTTCTGATACGTGCCATGAGACTAAAGGGGACATTTTGTCCCCTCTTGATTAAATCACAGAATCTTCATTAAGCAGTTGCGGGTGGGTCTTGGCGTCCGGCGCAGTGATATTGATCCGCTTTGGCTTGGATTCATCCGCCAATAGGTTTTCAAGATAAATCTTAAGGATACCATTGATCATCTCTGCACCTTTAACATCGACATAATCCGATAGGGTATATGTGCGCTCAAAGCCACGATATGCAAACCCCTGATAGATTAGAGTACCGATATCTTTTGATTGATCATGTCCTTTGCTCTTGACATGCAACAGATTCTTATCTAGAGTGATTTCAATATCACCAATTGAGAATCCCGCCACTGCAATTTCAATGACATATGTATTTTCATCCGTCTTGCGAATGTTATATGGTGGAAAGGTTGGTTTACCGGCAGTCGGAACAAAGTCAAACACCCGATCGAACCCAATACCAGTTTTCCATAGATTGTCTACTACTTTATGTAAGTCAGTTCTCATTTTAATCTCCTTAAAGGCCGATGAAGTGTAGTCCCCGAAGGCGACTACATTTAGGGAATGGTTCCCTAAACTTGTTGCTGCTGAGCACGTCTGCGGTCACTCAGCATGGCATATTTTGGTTTGATGATCCAGTTTTTCTTCTCACTATACGGAATGATCTTGATATCATTTAATCCCGTAGTTGGTAAATCACCCTTACTGATGATCTGACATAGGCCCCATTGCTCCAATAGTTTGGCTATAGTATTCCTTCGAACCAAATCACTCATTGTCATATCAAAAGGTTTGTTCTCAAGTGCGAACATCTCCTTAAAATGGACAATAAAATATCTACCGCGCTTATGTAGAATATGACAACTAGGATATAGGATCTTTTCCTTTTTACCAGAGATACCAATTCTTGATAATGTCTCACGGATTTTCAAGAATGAATCTGGATCATCAAATGTGATTTCCAATAATTGTTCTGGTCCAGTCCATTCAACTAACACTTCATATTCATGCATGTTTCCCACCTGTATTCAAAGAGTCTCTAATTAAATCCAATTTGGACTTATTTAGTAATTTTGAATACTGTTCGGCGATTTTTCTATTGCATTTATATGCTGTCTGGATTAACTGCAATTCTTCACCTGGAATAGTCTTAGCCCATTTATTGAATGGGCGTCTTTTCTTTTGCACACTATCATACAATAATCTATAGTGTGTATCATTGGACAACCGAGTGTTATTAACCATCTGTGCTAACATAACAGTATCATAGTTATATGACAAAGCCCTGTTAACCATGAACTGACTATACTCACCCGGGGAGGTCTCATCATTCCAAATTGGAACCTTGCCGGATGTTATACTGTTAATGTAATCAAAAACAGAAGCCATATCATTTCCACTGTGCCGTGACCATGATTTCAACGCAGAAGGCTGCAATCAGAATTTCTGCATCGACCGAATGGGTAGCCTTGAACCCATAGTCAGATAGGATGAGAATGATCTGAGGAATGCACTTAGGTTCGAACAGATCAAAACCACGGTCATAGACCTCACGGAATAAAATCTGCGGATCTACATCAGAATGAGAACCCACCCACTTGCGAACCGTTCCAAAGTCCTTGTCCTTCATAGCTGCGAACAGCTCAGAGAATGTCTGCTCTGCTGTATTGGCTAGGATACCGGCATCAATCTCACCGCCCATTGAGTACCGCTGTAGTTCATTGAGTGTGCGCCGAAAATCCGGAAAGAACTTTGTCACCAATTCTGCTACAACTGGTTTCTGGTACTTGACTCCCTCATTATCAAGGATATAACAGACCCGCTTGAAGAACTTGCTGGCTAGTTTCGGCTTTTCTACAGCATCGACATTGAACCCGATATTGACACATCGACTACGGATCGGGTCAATGACCTTGTTCACGTGGTTAGTGGTAAAGAAAAACCGAGTTGAGGTAAATGATTCTACAACACCTTTAAGAGCATTCTGGGAAATAGAAGTTACGCCATCAGACTCATCGAATAATACAATCTTTGCACCACCAGAAAATGATACAGATGAACTAAATGATGTTACCCGATCACGAATAATATCAATAGATCGTTCTAGTGAGGCATTGATGTACAGTAGATCGGCCCCGAGGTCATTGGCGATGACTTTACAGATTGTAGTCTTACCCGTACCCGCGGAACCATGTAGTAGCAGGTTAGGAATATTGTTACCAGAAATTGCTTCCTGAATCATTTTCTTGGTTGATTCAGGAAGAATTACATCGGCTAGGGTAGTGGGACGATATTTCTCCGCCCAGACTAAGTTGTCAATGCTCATAATATATTAAATGTGTTAAGATCAGGCTTCAGCAGCTACGTACACAACCATATCACTAGCCTTGGCTGTCCAACGGGTGATCTTCTTGAATGAGATAGCTACAGTATAATCCTGATTGATCATCTTCAGATTCTCGGTCTTCACTGAGGTCTTGAATTCATGCTCAGTAGCACCAAGTGTGATACGGAATGTGTTGCTCGATGAGTTTTTGGAATCGCCTACAATCAGTTTCAGAGTACCATCTTGACCAACAATACTCAGTTCATTGGCTTTGAGCACAGATGCAGTCCGAATAATCTTTGCCAGATTAGTTGCAGTCATCTCGAACTCAACATCCGGGGTCGGGAACACGATGTTCTTGGCTGGTGGCAAGAATAGCACAGATGGGTCAGCAGCATTGAACATGATAGCATCATCACCATGGGTAATGGTTGCAGTTCGGGTCGTAAAATCAATATCCGGAGTCTCAAACAGGCTTAGCACACCCAGGAACTCTGATAGGTCATAGATGTAAAAATCTAAGGGGAATACATCTGGTACAGTAACCGTAGCCATGATGTTCTTCTGAGGACTAATGGTCTTCAGTACATTACCCTTGGATAGACAGATGTTCGGATTGATGCCCGAAAAGTTTTTTAGAATGTTCAGAGTTTCTTTTGACAAAAGCATGGTGTATTTTCCTTAACAAAGATTAAATTATATCACAGGGTTGGTGGAAGATTATTTTGGAGAGTTGCCTAATGGCAATGGAATGCCAGACTCATGTGAATCTAGTTCAAACATGAGACAACAAATAGCATGAGCTAGATGGTGTTCGTTTGTCTCGGGGTCAATTAGTTCACCCTTCAAGACTGAATTGATATGTCTTAGTGCGGCATTGCGATACCGAAACTGACCATCAGGTACATATTTCCAGTTATTTATGGAATACTTAGTTGCCCCGAAAGTCAGCACCCTAGCCACAGCTTCTAGAGCATGGGGCGGCACTAGAGCCATCTGGGGTTTTTCTTGATCAAACTTTTTGCCTACAGTCATTTAAGTCTTTCCTCAGTTGCTCAATTTCGGCTGCCGCCAACTCCAATAGGTCAGCAATACGGTCCGGCTGACCCTCTTGAACTGACTTGCGAGTAGGTATTTGCCTACGGATTTCAGCGCGCTTCTTGAGCAGGAACACTACGTCCTTTGATTCCATAATTCATTAACTCCTGTTGATATAGTGGTTCCAGTTCTGGGTCAACCTCCACCGGTTCATCTGGTTCAATATCCAATGAGTTCTTCTGGGATGGGAAAAAATATACACCCCGTGAGATAGCATTGTGAGTGATCATCCATAGGGCTAGACCCACCTTATACTTAGGGTCCTCTGTCCGTTTAGACTTGAAGAACTCATGGAATTCATGTATCTGTTGGAAAGTCACAGTATCTTCTACCTCCGGGTAGAACATCTCAACTAATGTCACCCATCGCTGTTGGGCCTTGGAAAGATTTTGCCACATTAACATACTATACTCCGATCAATAGTCAGCTGAAAACCGTTTTGCAACATGATCATACCTAACATAGACCTTGCCCTTTTGGATGTTACCTTCGATGCTATCGTGAAATTCAACCCCATAGCAGAATTCATTTGCATTGTTCATGCCTAGAAATTTTGCTGAGATGAAACTGTTTTCATCATACCCACCGATAGCCAACAGTTTGGATAGGGCATATGGACCAAGGGTAGTGATTTGTTTCAGTGTTTCCGGTGTGAGCGTGATCATGATGTGGTTCCTTGCTGCTATGGTTCTATTATAACACAGGAGTTGAATAAAATCTCACTAGATGTACCGGTATGTAGAAAAATCTCCATGCTTCTCAACCTGTATGACCGCGGAGTAAGCATCAGGAGAGGTATCAGTATGACTAATGACAAAAATGTTACTATCCGTCATTGTATTGATCAGTTCTGAGAATTTAGCCCGAGCCTCTAGATCAAGACTAGAGTCCACAACCTCATCCATGATCAGCAGATTGATCTTAGCCGAGTTCTTCATGGCAGCAATATGTCGGAACGCCAGAAGGATCGCTAGGTCTAGCCGCTTCTTCTCACCCTCACTGAAGCTGGCATAACTGAACTCATCTCTACCACGTGATTTAATAACCTCATTAAATGACTCATCCAGATTGAAGTTGACAAAAAAGTCGAACATCGACAGGTACTTATTGATAATAGAATTAAGTGCCGGTAGATATTCTTTGATGATTGCAGTTTTAATACCCCCATCCTTTAATAGGACTAATGATATATCCTGCAACCGTTTTTCTTCCTTTAGTTCTTTCTCACGTTGAATAAGACTAATAGCCTTGGATGCTATTTCTTTTAGTTTTAAAGTCTCAGTCTCAATATCTCCGGTATCGGCTTCAATCTTCTCAATCTGTTGCTGTTTAACCAGAATCGCAGATTTTAATCTGGCAATTTCACCCTTGTACTGATCAATAGATTTGTTTAGCGCAGAGACCTTAGAGTCAAATAACTGAACCTGTTCAACACATGGATTATATTCTAGCAGAAACCGATCTACATCAGCCGATAGGTTTTCAATATCAGATGTAAATGTCTGTTGAATAGAATCCTTATGATCATGCTCAATACCCTGTAGGCATGCTGGGCATTTATTCAGGGAAGTGATTTCTTTTAACTTTCTAGTTAACCTGTCAATTTCCAATCTAGAATTCTGAATAGAGTTAGTCAGTTCATTCCGCTTTATCTTATTCAGTTCATGTGTAGCATAATCCAATGAACTCAATTCATCGGTTAATGTTCGATGATGTTTAATGGCTGCGGTCTGTTCTAGTGTCAGATGTTCAATCTCACCGGTTAGTTCTTGAACCTTAGTTGTCTGATTCTTCTGGATAATTTCAATAATTCGTTTCTGAGCTTCAGTTTCCTTCTTCGCCCCGATAATATATGCAGCAATGACATGCAGTTCTTCTTTTGTTGCTGCAACCCGTTCCTTTAGAATCCCGTTCATTTTACTGAAGATACCAATGTCTAATACATCCTCAACAACTTCGCGGCGGCTCTGAGCTGGTAGTTTCATAAACGGGGTGAACCCAGCTGAACCCAGAATAACAACTTGACAGAATGTGCGGAAGTTTAGCTTGATGATATTCGTCTCGAGGTACTCCTGCATATCTTTAATAGCGGCATCCTGATTCAATAACTTACCATCACAATAAATCTCAAAGACCCCTGGTCTCATTCCACGTATGATCTTATATGGAATACCATTAACATCTAGTTCAAGTTCAACTAGACAGTTCTTTTGATTAATTGAGTTAACTAATTGTGGTTTATTGATATTACGGTACGGTTTACCAAATAGGGCATAACAAACACCATCACAGTTTATACTACTCTTACCCGATCCGTTGCGTCCAATGATAAGTGTACTCGGGTGTGAATTGAGTCTTAATGTTGTAGGAACATTACCGAAGCTGAGAAAGTTTTTAAGAGATATCTGTTTGAATACGATCATAAGGTCAATGCTTCATTGTATAGAGACTGGACATAACTCTTGATTTTAGTCTTATCTACATCGGTAGTAATACTATCAATATAACTGTTGATAATAGCCGAGGAGTCTTCCAAGTGTGTCTCGGGGGTAATCTCACCCTCTTTGAACTCATCCATATTCTCAACTATAACCAGGTCATGCGGACCAACTAATTTAATTGAATCAATGAATCGATCAAACAGGTAAACATCACCCTTTTCCTGAACCACAACCTTAATAATCTTTTCCTTTAATTGACTAATATCACCAGACCACCCGTTATTATAAACGAGTCTATAGAACATTGTAAATGGATTCTGAATAAACTCCAGTTTACCTGTATCTGTATCTAGGACATGAAACCCCTTTGGATCGGCATAATCGGACCAAGTAATTTCATATGGTGTTCCGACATATAGGATATTGCCGCGCTGTGATTTATGATGGTAATGCCCAGAGAATACCATCTCGTACCTATCAAAATCCGCGGAATTGTATCCATGGTGCATGGCCTCTGAACCACGGTACATGGCAAAACCAGAAAACTCAAAATGTCCTAGACAATATCTGGCTGCGTCTGGTCTTTTAATGAACTCCTCGAAAACCAAGGATTCATTCTCCTGACATATCCAGGGAATAATATCAAATTCACCGATTCTAGTTGGCTTGTCAATGATATTGACATTCTTATATCGATCTAGTAATAGATTGGGACTATTAATCTCCAATGTATTTTTATGAACAATATCATGGTTACCCAATAGAACATGCATCATGCAGCCTAATTCCTCTAGGGGTTTAAACCATGAATCTCGGCAAGCATGATAAGCCTTAAGTGATAGTGAGACTCTATTATCAAATAGATCACCGAGTTGATAGATTTCCTTAATCCTATGTTCTCTGACATAAGGGTAAAGACATTCTGTGAAGAACCGATTAAAGAATCTGCTAAACTTACCGCTACCCGATCTAGCCGATAGATGTGTATCACCCAGTAGAATAACCCGAGTCATTCAAAGAACCCCTCAAGTGGACCCAGTTTAACGTCCTTTTTCTTCTTCTCCTCATGTAACTCATTACCAAAACTCATAATGTACTCATTCAGGGACATCGTGAATTCCCCATCATCCTCATCAGTATCAAATGACTCTACACCACCCGATAAAATCATTCGATGTTTCTTATTGTGCTCGCGTTTCTCTGATTTAATAACATAGAGGAAGGCATAGTAGCACGACTGAGTAAAGTATGCAAATGGGTTCTGAGACTTTTCCGGATTAAACATATGAAGATTGGAGATGCAAGCCTCGATACCAGCCGACACCATATCATCAATGTAACTATAATTACGGAAATTATGCTTGGTGGCTAACCCGTGTGCGATCTTGTATATACATTCCCCGAGGTATCGGTTTGCCCTCGGCTTCTCTAGACCAGCTTCAATAGCAGCATAGTATTGCTCGCGGTACTTAACAACCTCTTCTAGGAAGATCTTGTTGTTAACATAGTGGGTTGGGGCTGATTCATCGACCGGTTTAATCGGGACGAAGGGGTCATTGTATTTTTTAGGCATATAGTCAATAGTGATTAAACTAACATAGTCCTATTATATCATCGTGTATAGGAATATTATTTTCCAGACCGATTAACAAAATTTATCGGAACTTGAACCCCGATAAAAATATTTGTTGTGTTTTGACCAAAAATAGTACTGTTTTGAGTCAATATTATAATATCTTGTCTTTTTCTGTGTTATAATACATATAACGGAACTAAAGTTCTATCTAGAATCTCCTATAGAATCCCTCTAAGGTTTCTAGAGTATATATTCTGGAACAAAACAAGGAAATAGAAAGAGAAACAAAACAAGATACACCAAACAAGGAAACCTCTAGAGAAACCAAATCAGGAATCTCTAGAGGTTTATTTTTAGTAGCACTCCAGAATAATTATACGCGGCAGATAAAGCCGGATAAATGGAATCACTAGAGAAACATACCCATTGGTACTCTAGTGAGATTCCAATCAAATTGTTCAGAGTCATATATTGAGACTCTATCATGGAAGTGATTAAGCGTAGTATTCTTCCAAGATTTAGAACTGATATCATCCACTATATCATACAGAGTACAATACTCTTTACCACTTTTTAATCTAAGTCCACGACCAATACTCTGTCTTATTCTAATAGTAGATTTAGATGGGATAGCAAAGATGATGTTCTCAATGCTTGGCATATTAATACCAGTTGAAAATAGACTAGATGTTGCTATAATGATTGAATCTGATTCATTCTCGACCATTAGTCTAATTTGCTCTCGGTCATCAATATCTGTACCGCCATGAACAAAATGGATTTTCCTATCTGTTTCCCCTAGCTTGGCTTTAATCAGATCATATAGTACCGCACCATGACTTGAGACAAAGTTGAATAGAATTAGTGTGTTACCTGTTGCGGCCTTGGCTAGATTGGCGATGAACTTGTTTCTAGCTGCATTAGAGACTAGGAATTGAATCTCATCTTGGTACTTGATACCCTTCATTGTTTTTCTTATTTCTGGTGGGTATTCTAATAACAATGCTTTGATCTTTAGTTTACTGACCTGACCTCGATCCATTAATTCTTTTGTCGTGATGACTCTATAGATCGGGCCCATTAGACCTACTAGGGATAGTTCATTTATTTTCGAACCATCTATTGTTCCGGTTGTGCCTGTTCTCCATTCTGTTCGGGTAAATTTTTCCATTGTAGATAGAACAACAGATGCCGAATATCTATGACTCTCATCTAAAATTAGAGCATCAACATTTTCTGCTATAGCCATGAAGCTATCTGGCTGACCTTTAATCATGGCATGTAAACTCTGCCATGTACTGATCATTACATTCTTGGTGAATATTCTTTCCTTACCAGAATAGAGGACCTGAATGTTATTCTCTGTATCCCAACCGTTAATAGTTGAATAATCCTTAAAGTCACTAAACAGTTGCTCAACTAGCATAGTGGTCGGTACAACAATTAGAACACGATGGTTTAACCGATCAAGATGGTATCTCATCTTGGCATAGATCATCATACTCTTGCCAGATGATGTGGGACTTATTGCTAGATTCCGTTTGGTCTCTAGCATCTTTGTCACGGCTTCATATTGATAATCCCTAATCTCCAGCCGATTACCTTTACTAGCCAACTCCAGACTGTCGATGAACCGAGTACATTCTTCCTCAGTTATACCTGATTTTGGATTCAGCTTAGGGTCAACAGTGAACTCATAATTTCTATCCCGACAGAATTTAATAGCAACCTCTAATAATCCTTTATAGAGGCATTTGTTTCTTAGATTGTACAATCTTATAATTCCGTCCCAGAGCTTGGCCTTGAACTTTGGTGTGAATTTAGCACCCGGGGTCATAAACGAAAAGAACTCTTGAATCTCCAATGCTACACCGGGATCATCACACAATACTTTCATGTGTGTCTCATTATAATGTACAAATTTGATCATGCTCCAGCCCTCTTCTTCCAGTTATCTCCGATGCTACACCGGGATCATCACACAATACTTTCATGTGTGTCTCATTATAATTATGTTCTTCTGTCAATTTCGACAAAATGAACTAAACGTTTCAACGAGGATGCCTTTGGTGATGAAACTTCCGCAGGTCTTATTGCCTCTCGGCGTTTGTAATCGGATAATTCTTCCGATGTGAATTGATAAAGATCCCGCAGACCTTCATCAAGAATATTGTTCGCAGCGTTGATGTCTCGATCAAGATCAGTTCCGCAACTAGGGCATTTCCATTCGGTCTGCCCTCTTTGTAGATTCACATTCTTATGACCACAACAATTACAAGTCTTAGAAGAAGGATACCATCTGTTGATTTGATGGAAAGTTCTACCGTGCCAATTTGACTTGTAGGAGACCATGGATACTAAGGATGTAAACCCGGCGTCAGATATCGATTTGCCCATACTAGATTTCATCCCATCTACATTGAGATTTTCCATGAAGATGTGGTCGAAATTTTCAATTAACCAGGTTGATATGTTATGATTAATCCAGGATCGTTGGTTCGCAACCTTTTGATGAATCTTCGCAACCTTGATTCTTTGTTTTTCGTATCGATTACTACCTTTCTGTTTACGAGACAGATGCTGCTGCGCTTTCTTGAGTTTAGATTGGTTCTCTCTAAACAATCTGGGGTTATCGATCTTTGTTCCGTCACTGAGAATACAAAGATGGTTTAATCCCAGGTCAATACCAACCGACAGGCCAGTATTTGGTTTCAGTTCTATATCTTCCTCGACAAGAACAGAAACGAAATATTGTCCGCATTTATTTTTGGAAAATGTATATGATAATGCTCTCCCTTTGTACTCCCTGTCCACGGAGACCTTAATCAATCCAATCTTAGGGCACCGAACTCTAGATGTTTCGAAATTCAAACCTTGGCTGTATCCGAGGCATTGTCCTGGGAGCCTAAACGATTCTTTAGATATACCTTTCTTTTTGAACTTCATTCGACCTAGCTGTTTCTTGCGATTCTTATTGAAGAATTGCTTTTTTGTTTCCTCAAAGTCGATTCTCTTCTGCTGGAGAGCATAAGAAATGGAATCATTCAACCATGAAAACTCGGGAGTATCCTTAAGTATTTTCTCATTCAGTGGCCGATTTGGACCACTCGGGTCGTATGAATTGAAATTCTCGACAAGTTGATTCCACACAAAACGAACAGACCCGAAGACCCAGTCCAATTTCGTAGACTGGTCTTTGGTCGGGTAAATTCTGTATTTGTATGCTCTTAGGACCATGGTGTCTTTATTGATTTATATATCTATTTAAGCGATTTGTTATTCGGCGAGCATAATAAACACAGGCGTTGTAAATTTTCTGAGTAAATAGTCTGGCTGGTCATGTTGTCCCTTAGTTGACTAGAGGCGCCGGGAATTCCCGTTCCGTGGGCGCCAACTATTTAGTTAATTCCCGCTGCGCCATTTCTGGAATTCAATTATGTTCTTGATATGAAATGAACGAGTCTTAATTTCATTAAGTACAGATTCTAGGAAATATATAGTTGCCCTTAGGAACTCTACCCTAGCTTGAATAGTTTGTACATCAGTATCAGATTCAACCAATTGATCTATATCTGACTTGAGGGTTTTATACTGCCATTGTTCCCAGCCGAGTTCCTGCAGTTCTTCACGTGTCATTTCTCCACGGAAATACTTGATCTTTTTAGTTCTGAGTTGGTTAAGGTCAAATACTGTTTTAGTCAATTTTAACTTGACCTGAATCAGTTCATTAAGATATTTTGAATGTAAATGTGGGGATTTACCTGCTGCCCTGTCTAAGTGTAGATCATCAATGTCACAATCTATAGCCCATTCATTCCGAAGTTGTTCAAGTGTCATCATAGTATTAAATAGAGTTATCCATGAAACTATTTAGGAGATGATATGACACTAGCAAGATGGGGTACATACCCAAACTTTAGCCAAGCTGAATTCAACTGCCGCCATACCGGATTAAATGAGATGCGCCATGAGTTTATGGTTGTTCTGCAGGCTATTCGGACAGAACATGGTCGACCCATGCGTGTCACAAGCGGATTTAGACATCCTACCCACCCCGTTGAGGCTAGGAAGACACATAGCAACGGCGAACACACCCAGGGAATGTGTGCCGATATTGCTTGCGACAATGGGGCAGATAGGTTTCGTTTAGTTCAACTTGCATTAAAACATGGTATTACTCGAATCGGTATCCACCCACGATTTTTACATCTTGGTCTAGGTGGTAGAGGATTACCTAATCATGTGATCTGGGATTACTCTTAAAAGAAAAGGGACCACTTGGTCCCTTTGTTCATCTCCATTGTTTTGGCAATGGAATTGGATCTGGTATATCTAACCTATAGAATGAATAGGCAAAGTTGACGGTAGCCTTAAGGTACTGCACATCGGTATTCTGAGAACTGAATTGCAAAGCGGATAGACTAGTGGGATATAAATCTACAAATCTGATGCTCTGTACTGGATGATTGGCACTATCAAGAACGGTTAGTGTGGCATCTGAGTATCCCTTAGCAATCTCGGTTCTACTCTGGGAGTTTCTTTCTGCTGCTAAGAATGCTCTATAGATTGCATGCCCCTCTGGATATGTTAAACCAATCAGCCAGCCGTAGATGACCTTCCAGTTAATAAACTTCTCATCAACTAGGAATGTAATAGTCAGGTTATCAAACTCGGCAGTCTCACCGGGAATCTTGATATCATGGACCGGTGTAGCCTGAGTCACTGTACCAATTGAGATAGTCGGTAACTCTGCATCTTGAACAAAGAATGTCACCTCTGGTAACTTCTGAACAGAGAATAGAAACCCATTGGGATTTAATGGGTTGATTTCATTTGGGCGGCGGGCGACTATCATCAGATGTAATTATTGTTAATACGTTCTGACCGGATTTTCTCTAGTCTGACATCAAAGTGAGCACCGGAATCTTGAACTGGTCTCATATTCAATTCCTCAACATATGCTTCAGCCTCATCTGGGTCCATTCCGTATCTTAATGTAATATGTGGACTGTACTCAGTGTATGAATGACTCATACCAAGACCACGACATACATCATGTAGTTTATGAATAGCCGAGGCATTTAGATTAGCCACCAGACAAGCCTTTCCAGTATCACTATCAGTTAATACTGAGAAATGAGTAATGCCAGCTAGAATAGGATATGTCACACCAACCGAATTAATCTTCTCTAGACTATCTGCAGGATCCAGATTTGATTCCTTAGAATAGACTAGGGTGCAATGATAATCTCCTCTGGGCGGTGAACTACCTGTTTTAGGTGGTCGAACACCAAACATTCTCCAGACATAATCCAAATCTGGAGCATTGATTGCCACATAGTTACCACGGCAGCTGGTTTCGTTAATGTACTCTTTAAATGTTTTCATCTCTTGACGACCTTTACATTTTTGTTAATTCGCTTTGCATATGCTGCCAAAATACGTATACCTGGATATTCTTTGATAGATTTACGTGTCTTGTCGTTTCTAATCAAGAACATAACATCTTTCTCACCTTTGACATCAGACATTTCGGTGATGACATAGGTGCAATCTACAAATATAGTATCTTCTTGTGTCTCAAACGAATTTGTCTTGAATGTTTTTGTTATAACAGAACCCCTACCTTCTATATCAGATCCAAAAACAACATCACGTTTTTCTTTTATAGTAGCTGGAACTGCTATATTTGGTTCAATTGTAAAATAAGATCCATGATGTACAAGTTTAGTTTCACCTGCTACAATTGAATTATCTATAATTTGTTTTGCCTCTGCTCCGAAATATGAATCAGCAGATTCCCAGGTTTCAGCATCGTCTTTCTTTATAGAAATGGGGTACCGTATACCATTGTAATCTTCTAGCACTATATCCGCTTTTTTTCTACCGGCGGTATCTGCCCCAACACTTTTAGCACTAACACATCCAAATACTTCAAAGGTTTTATTATCACCGACAAAGAACACATTCATCGGACCAGATTTTGTAGAACTGTTGATATATGAGACCAACATATCCTCGTTTTCAACACCTGCGGATGCTTTACCTTGTTTAGAAGCTGGCTTGACTAGAATGGTGATGGAACCGATTTGTACACGCCCTACACTAGAATCGGAGCCCGGTTTATCATCATATTTTGACCCTTTGATTCCTTTAGTGATTTTTTCTAGTGTCTGAATACGATTATCATTAGTTAGAACTGCGATTTTATTACCGGAAATTTTCTTTAGATTCTTGTACCCCATTGAAACTAATAGAGATTCAATTGTTTGTAGATCCACGGCTCCTCCTTAGCGGTAGCTTCTTGTCATATTATTTAGTAGAGTACAGTATTGTCAACTGCTGCATGACTAAAGATCATGCAGTTTTACGCTCCGCTAGATAAAAAGCCCATGTTTCTTCAAATAAGATTGGTGCATTCTTCTCGGATTTAGTCTGATTTCCTTCAATTGGGAAACCTGTTTTTCATAAATATCTTCGCTGGTCATATAGACTCCTTTAAATTGGGTTGACTAGAGTACCTGGGAACTGGTAATTCCGCGAGGTACACTATATTTAGTATTGCAGACAAAAGAAAAGGGGCTTGACGCCCCTTTAGTTTTTGGATCGGTATCTTAATGTACCTGTTTAAGAAAATGTTCCAAGTTGTTGATTACATCAAATTATTAATTCTTAGTTTTCTATAGTACACGTTAGCGTCAGTAACTAGATCCGCTGTCACTGCACCACCGCCCTGTGAGAATGGGTTCGCTACCATTCCGTATCTTGTACGGAAAGCCAGTTTTGGCTGGAAGGTATTTGGATCCATTGCGCGGAAGAGTTGCAGAGGAACATATGGGCAGTAGAATGCACCGGCATCGAATGCGCTGGTACCTTTGTAGCCCACCAATAGGAACTGCTCTGGAGTCTGGTTAGCAGCGAATGGATCAACATAGACCTTGTATTTGCCATTCAGAACACCAGCAAAGGTGTTGCTAGCTTCATCAACGGTTAGGTTAGTTGACAGTGCTGGGGCATAGTCTAGAACACCAGCCATGGCTAGAGCTGAGGCAACGTCGGCTGAGCAGACGATGAAATTACCGCGACCACGACGGGTTTCTTGATAGATTGCATTGGCTTCGCGTTCAATTTGGAACAGGAGACCTTTGAATTTCTCAACAGACCAACGACCATTTGAGTCAACGTCTAGGTCGAATACACCGGCTGTAGCAGTGCCGATCTGAGCACCGGGACGTGCTACACGATATACGGTACGAACAACTTCACGGTTGATTTCAGCTAGGATCTCATCTGATAGGATCTTGCTCAGTTCAGCCTCAGCATCTAGACCATGGACTGCTTTCAAGTCCTGTGCTAGTTCAACTGAGTACTCGGCACGTAGAGCACGGCTGCGTGCAGTAACGCTGGTTCGTTCAATTGAGAATGCCATTTGGTTGAAAGGATCACCAGATGCTGATCCTTGGGCCTCTGCTGACTGGGCTGTGCGACCAGTACCAGTAGTAGCACCAGGAGCACCAGGGTTACCCGCATGGACTCCTGTACCAGCGAAGTCGGTATCAGCTTCGTTGAATAGAGCTTCAGCGCCGTTTTGGCTAGTGTAGCGGCTCTTCATGGCGAAGATCAGACCGGTAGGCTGAGTCATCGGCTGAACGCCCATCATGTCATAGGCGATCATTGCTGGAGCTGCACGACGGACTAGGCTGATTAGGACTGGGTCAAAACCGGCGACGGTATTGCTAGCTGCACCAGCTGAGCCCATTGCGATACCTAGGCCACCGGCGTTAGTTGGGGTTTCAAATAGTGCATGACGTTCTTCGATCTGAGCACGTTCTTGGTTTTCCAGAAGAACTGCTGTCACTTGACGGCGGTGTTCGTCTTTGATAGGGGCTAGATCGGCGTGATCTAGAATAGGGGACCATTTTTTAACTAGGTCTGCACGAGGTTGTGGTTGCATTTTATTTCCTTATGGTTTAACGAATGGCTTTAAGATAACGGGCCATTGTTGGGTCTAGTTGTTTTTCTTCAAGTAATTCGACCGGTGAATCAGTAACTACTGAATCAAGAATCGGTTTTTGTTTGTGTGTTTTGACTAGGTTCTCTTTGATAATTGAGAGTTTCTTGACAAAACTATCACCATCATCATATGCCAGTTCCTCAGCTAATTGCATGAACTTTGCTGCTTCCAGATCAGACAGACCTTCGCATGCTTCGCGGATCTGAGTGTCTTTGGCTACATTCTTCAATGCTGACCGAAGTTCGACAATCTCGGCACATGCAGCATCGTATTTTTCCTCAAGCTTTGTAGCACGGCTGTCTAGTTCTTCCATCAAGTCAATCTTTTCATCTGGTGCATCAATATAGTGTGACTCTAGTAAGTCCTTCATGCCGCTAATAAAGCTCTCGAAAATATCGAGCTTAATACCGCGTTCAAGGGCAATTTCATTTTCTTGTACCCACTGCTCAACTACATAGTTGAGATAACCATCAACTTTTTCAACTAACCCCTCCATCAGTTCCTCTTCCTTAGCTCGCAAAGAGGATTCTAATTCTTCTTGAATATGAGCAACTTCTTGCTTAACTCTGGCTTCGACCACTGCTTCAAACACAGAGGTCACATTTGTCTTGAATTCTTCCGACAGTTCTTCACCCTCGAAAAGGCCGCTCAGATCAATTGTTTGATCTAAGTCTTCTTTGTTCTCAACTAGATCATTGATATCATCAGACATAGCATCTAGGTTTTCTTCAGCCGATTTCTTAATATCTAGCTCTTTAGCTTGTTCCATTAACTCTGCAATTTTTTGTTCTAGGGACATGTTATTTCCTTTGTTTAATATATTTAGTACAAATGATTTTCTGACGAACCATCAATGTGATTTAATGTTTAGCATAAACTGCTTAAACATCTCAAGTGCCTTTTCTTCGGTAATTTTGACTTTCTTGAACTCAGTCTTTGTTTGTTCAAAGATTTTACCATCACCAGTAATCACCCATTCGGCACTCTCATTAATAGCATCGACCCAGGCATTGATCGAACTGGGATCTGATACTGCATCAATGGCAAATAACTGTAGATCATTCTCCACAATTTTAGTACCATCCTTACCCTCGCGGAGACTACCCAGAGCACGAGTGGACACTCCCATCTGGACCCCACCTTCTAGGAGACCCCGAAGGATCTGACCTTGGGGTGTATTAAGAACCTTAGCCTTACCTCTGACAGTATTACCGACCATGTTCAACTCAGTGACTAGGTGACTAGCAAACTCGGGTTTAGGCTGAGGACGATTCTCTGGATGTGATAATTCACTAATGGCACGATTCTTGCTGACATAATCTTCAACATACTGTTTAACCGCACGCTCCATTACAGCACGTGGGTAAATCCTACCATTGCGATTCTTCAGTTCAGCCTCAGCGAAAATACCGCTGATGTACAAGTCCCTCTTGCCATCGGTTCCTTCAGTGATAACTTGAATATCACTGGAATAACTCTCTCGTAGAAATTTCATCATGCCCCCACTTGTGTTGGATCATCATACTGACCGAATCTGAATGGTTCGATTCTAGAGACATATCCGGTTGCTTTTCTAAGTGTCAGAATACACGTACCGCCATTTGTGATTGTGATATTGATATTGCTACCAGCATGTGTCATATCAGAGTATCCGCCGTTACCCGACAAGTCAAAGTTACCTTCATTGGTGAACAGTTCATATAAATTCTCACCGTTTCTGGAGATAGCAATATTACCACCGGTTGACCATGTAATGAATGCAATACCAACACCCAACGGTCCGCTAAGAATCTGAGTTGGTGATAACAGGTCACTGTTTAATAGAATAGTATGTGTACCAGTACCGACAACCTTGATAATTCCAAGTGTCTCTGTTAGTTTCATTACACGTTTCATGCGTATGTCTCTCTAAGTAATTCTGTTAGACTATCAGCGGTTATAGATTCTAACAATTCCGATGGTATAGATTTAAGAACTTCAATATCAGATTCTGACAATCCGACCATTTCTTCACCAATGACAAAAATGTACTTATCGGCTATAGTGAGTCCTGTTTTTCTTAAGTCTAGAACATCTGGTCTATTAGTGATGGATTTGGATAGTGCAAGAGATAAACAAGATTCCAATAGATCGTGTGTGACTTTATTATTATGTTTTTTAATTATTTTAATAGTCTGTTCTACACTAAATGATTCATCTAATATCGCTTGTTTCTTTGTATTTATATTATCGATTCTTTCCTCAAGAATATCTAATGCACTATCCTCTTCACTAATAAAGATGTTTTCTTCATTTAAGTACCAAGCATCCGCTATGTTAATAACAGCGGATCCTTGGATATTGTAAACTGCTGGGATCATTTTGTTAATTTATCTGCGACCTTGGTAATACCCTTGGTTCTCTTATCTGCAATCTTTTGGCTAGAATTGGCTTGATCTGTGTTAAATTTTACAAAGTGTTTAGAACCCGGTAAGTCACGAATTTTATCTGCTGTTTCACGGTAATTACCAGCAATTTCGGAATGGGTTGTAGCTTGTCTACTGGCTCCCTTAATATATGACTTTAGGGTATCTTTGCTTAGTTCATCTAGTTGATCAAAATCTTCGATTAAGGAATCGATTTCTTCACCGGACATTTGGTCTAGGGATTCCTTGGTCAAACGGTCAACTGCTTTAGCCATATTCTTCCGTCTATCCCAACTCTTACCAAAGGTTTTATCTGCTTTATCTGACAAATCTGAACCTTCACGGAACTTATGGTCCTTTTTTGCATTGGCTGCATCAATAGCAAACTGTCGTGTTGCGGCTCCTTTAGCAGCTACATCATGACTAGCCTTCTTTAGATAAGAACCCAATGTAGCTTTACTAAGTTCATCTAGTTGATCAAAATCTTCGATTAAGGAATCGATTTCTTCACCGGACATTTGGTCCAGGGATTCATTCCTAGCCTTTATTCTAGCTTTCAGACGTTCCGCGTGTCGTTTTGTAATAAGACCCTGTCTGTTGCCTGTTTTTGCAATTTCTGCTTTGGGTCTTGTTTCCAAACTACCATACTTAAAATCTCTATCCGATGTTGCTCTCATCATACCAGTGGATCTAGGATTCTCATGGTGGTGGTAATCATACGACATGGAATCTTCGCTGTCCGGAGATGTAATTTTTCTAGCTACGCTTGATGTCCGCCATTTTGCTCGTTCATTAATTTTTTTATCACTCTCATCTTCATCCTCGTCCTCATCTTCATCCTCATCTTCATCCTCGTCCTCATCCTTGCCCTCGGCGAACAGATTCTTAGCTACCTCCATCCGTTTCTCGCTCAGAGCAGCGGCAACCTTTTCGGCCAAGATGGATTCAAATAGCCGCTCAATATCCAGGGATTTACCTGCTGCGATTGATTCAATTAATTGAGTTACCTTATTCATTTCCTTGTCCTTCATCTGGTTGTTCTTGTTCTGGTTGTTCTTGGGCTTCTTGTTCTATCTCGGTATTCAGATCACCGATTTCATCTTCTGTGAATCTAAGAATTGATTTTTGAACAAAAGCCCTTGAGTAATACTTGCCGACATATGGTTCAATACGCCCTAATGCTTCTAGTCTATTATTTAGAATCTCCAAATCTTTCAGTTCACTGAAATGATTATCTTTTCTATATTCAATGAACAATTGTTTAGAGATTTCATCCCATTCCTCGACCTTAATAATACCCTTGGCTATCAATTGAACCTTAAGGATATCAATGAAGAGAACTGAGAACTTAGCACGCAATCGTTTAATGAACTTATGGAACTTTAACTCATCCCTGGTAATCTCACTTGACCGTCCTAATGAAAACCCTTGTTCTGGGATAAGGCGCGTGATGGGGACATTTAATGCCCTCATCAATTTATTCTTAAAGTATTCCACGTCCTCCATCTGACCAAGACTCTGACCGGCGGGGAGGGTGGTAATCTCGGTTCCTTTGGATCCGTCTCTCCTGGGAAGCCAAAAGTCTTCCATCATTGAATTTTTCACATAAATACCTGCTTCTACAGCAAATGTGTGGTAATTATGGAATTCTTCTTTGCCGTCAATGGTTAAACACCCGGTATCAATTTTTTCGTCCAGATATTCTATATTTACTATCTTATGATTTCTATACCCAATAGATTCTTTGAACTGAGAAAATGTAGAATACCCTAGTTGTTCTAGGATTCTACCTATATCTCCGATACCGAATCTATCATAACTCTTCTGCTTGCCCATTACTTTAGCGGAATTAATTTCACTGAACTCCCTAATTAAATCTGGCATCGCATTTAATTCTTCAACTAGATCCAATGCGGTAAATTTAACCCGACCTTTAGTAATCTCTACAAAGGCAGAAAGAATACTTGGTGTATATTCTGTTTTATACTTTTTAGTGTGTTTCTTACGAACATCGGAGTTAGGGTCTTTGAATGCTGCAATTTTAGCGGCATTACCACGTGCAGATAGATTCTTTTCCTTGGCATGACCAGCTTGTCGTTCTTTTTTATCCTCGGTCCAACCTTTTCGTTGCTGTTCACGAAACCACTCATTCCATTCTGGGTCTAGCATTTTTTCAGCTAGAATTTCTCTGGCTTTTTCATAATGAAGTTCAGAGTAACCAAGTTCAGCTGATTTAGCACCACCGATGATACCAGCTCTAGAGTGCCAGGCATAGTAGTCTGGATGTTCTTTATTGAAGTATCCCTTGCCTTGTTCTTTACAAGTTTTACCGCCTTTTTTGCCGCCGATAGGTCCACCAATTTTACCACCACGTGTTCCTAGAATATGATGTAACTTAAAGTGATCTATATGATGCATCCGTACTAGATTTTCTGGGGAATTATTCTGCGGGTCACAATTGACATGATGCACCGTGGTCTTTTTAGCGTCGACATATTCTTCAGAAAATACTTGCTCATTTAGAATCCCGTTATTATCTTTCCAACGTGACACTAACCTATGAGTGAATTCCCATTTACCGGTGTCGTTGTTGAACAGCTTTTCATATTCGGAAGATGATGCACCCTTGTTGACTTTACCTTTTTTAGTATAATGCGGAATCATAGATTCGCCTATACCAAGATCAGAAGCCTTAACTAAACCTTTATTCCAGACTGGGAAAGTATGATCTGGGGTACAAGTTATTGTCTTACCGTTATCCAGAGTGATTTTCATCACTTGAGCATTTGGACGACTAACACCAGCCCACGTGATTTTACCTGGGGCAAACTTCCCGGTAACGGGATCGCAAGAATAAGCCCAGAGTTGTTTTCCTGATTCATACTCTGCAGCGATATCATTTAGTGTCAACGTTCTACCATCTAATAATGGTACTCGGGTATCCATTGCTAGACATAAGTGACGCTTAGAATCCGCAACTTCTCCGGTTGCTGAATCATAAATCAGTCTATTTCTAAACTTGTTCATGATTTCTTGAACGTACTGTTCGGCTTTACCCTTTGGTAGAGTACCTACGTCAAC
>OGVH01000004.1_pt1 | contig 28341 bp, 49 predicted proteins | sample 1575731 | NCBI WGS metagenome assembly OGVH01 (sample SAMN07581544, study PRJEB24739) | freshwater metagenome | place: Singapore | collected 2015-04
GGGTAATTCTAGATAAAACCCTTCAAGGTGCACCACGGTTGTGCTACTAACAACCGACACTGAACCTGACAGCCCGGAAAGACGGGCACCATATTGAAGTTCATTGGAGAAGAAACTCTGTGTTACCGCGGAAGAACACAGTTTGGCGGCACAGTCTAGGAGGTACAGTAATGTATCGAAGATGCTAGCCAGTGAATTTCAATATAGTGGTCGGTAGCTTAGTAGGTAGAGCAGCGGATTGAAAATCCGCGTGTCACAGGTTCAATTCCTGTCTGGCCAACCATAATCCTTCTGTGGCTCAATTGGTAGTAGCAACTGTCTTTTAACCAATGGGTTGTAGGGTCTAGACCCACCGGAGGAACCATTATTTAGGGCTGTGATTGAGCTGGGGTTCTTGGCTGCTTTGCAAGCAGTTATCGGTGGGTTCGATTCCCACACGGTCCACCAAAAAGGAAGATTGGCAGAGTGGTTATTGCAGCAGTTTGCTAAACTGTAATTCAGAAATGGGTTCATAGGTTCGACTCCTATATCTTCCGCCACAAATAACGGAATGGATGCTCTAATGGTAGGACAGCGGGCTGTAACCCCGTGGCTTCGGCAAGTAGGTTCAAATCCTGCCACTCTGACTGATGGTATTGAATCTAATTCTGTAATGGAGTTTATAATGAATGATACTATTTACCAGACACATTCACGTTTTGACTCGCATGCAGATTCTATTAGTATTATGCAAGATTTCGATGGGGTTTATGTGATCAGATTGTTAATAGTCTCCGCCAATAGCTTAGCGTTCTAAAGCAGCGGCCTCATAAGCCGTTGATCGTTGGTTAGAATCCAACTTGGTGGACCACTCATTATAAAAGTTGAGCTATGATTAGTGAAAAAGGGCAACTGAAAATTTCAAATGTCTGTTATGAACATATATCAACTAAGTTTGCGATGCACATGAACCCAAGTACCGCGGAGAAAACTTCACATTGGATAGCTGGATTGAAAATATCGTGGAGTCCGCCCAGACTGGATTGATATCTATTCTATCAAAGGTGATAGATTTGAACTATATACCGAATTTCGGGAATGTAGTCAACACATAGCCTCACGTCTTGTATTTTTAGCTGGGCTCAAGTGAGATTTTATTCGTATCCTGTGTTATAATAGAACTATAGCAACAAGGAATACACGATAGAAATCCTAAACTGGAATGAAACTACTAAGATTGCCGTGAAACAGTCTGGGTAAGTTTGGCGTGTTTGTCGAGTCAGACTTTGATTATGGGCTGGAAAAACATCGTGAGATTTTTCGGTTTGTTCGGTATCATAAGAAACAACTTGTGACTTCGATCATGCTCCATCTGGACCGAGCAATACTCATTTAACAGATTCGCGGAATGGTGCAGTTAGTAGCACGCCGGGCTCATAGCCCGGAGGTCGATGGTGCGAATCCATCTTCCGCAACCAATATGGAGCTTAGCGTACTGGGTACGAAACTGTCTTGAAAACAGTGCCATCGGAAACGGTGATTGTTCGATTCAATTAGGCTCCGCCATTTAGAGACTGGGAAAATGTTTAGTCAACAACCTAGCTGTCAAGGTATTACATAATCCTACGAAACGGGGTCTGACTAACCCTTGGCACTTGAGCCGTACGGCTCATTCCGGTAGGAGAGCACTGGCTCTTAAACCCATGATAGCAGTCTGGTTATTCATTATCAATATAGGTGAATTACAATGTTACCTGAATCCATCAAACAACGGTTAATGTCATCTGGTCTGTATGATTGTATAGTTGATACATATGATAAGCATGGAACTGGTGATCAACATGGTTCTCTGTTAGATGACCTTGATAGGTTTGCCAAGATTGTGGCTGAGGAATGTGCTGCTATAGCATATCTTACATCAGATGATGGCGATATTGCTGCGCAGTCTATCCTGTTTGAGTTTGACGTTGACGGCGCACGTTCTCAGAAATGAAAATTACTCATGATGTGAAATTTATTCGGGTTCCGTGTTATAATAGAACCATCGCAACAAGGGGTATATCATGGGTAAGTTAAAAGATGTGATTTTTGAGATTGAGCAAGAAATTCTTAATAGTGATAATTCTGTGTCTCTTGAGGATATTGCAGACAAACACGGGGTAACAGTTGAATTTGTTGAACAGGTGTTTGAAGTCCTTGATGAAGAAGTCAAGGGAATTTTAACCAAGGGTATTGAGCGATGAATAAGGACTTTGTTATTCTAGATGAATGTGATGTTCTTTGGTCTGGCTGGGAGAGCGATGATAAGATGTGGTTGGTCATGGATTGTGGTTCATTAAAACTAATGACAACAGACCATGGGTCAAAGTATTTCGAGGATAAATCATTCATTGAGGAGAAAATTCGAGAATATGAGGCGGTTATTGAAAAAAGCAGGTACTTTTTGGAAGTTTTGAATAGAGGGTCTCTAGTTTAACGGTTAAAACATCTCCCTTTTAAGGAGTAAGACTCGGAGTTCGAATCTCCGGGGACCCACCAAATTTAGGTTTAGAGCAAAGTGAAACAGTGTAGGTTGCAGACATTAAAGCCCACCTACTTAATTAAGCAGTCGCGTAAAATGGAAAACTGTTTCACTTTGCTGTAAATCTTGACTGATCATCAGGATTTGCTTTCGGGAGTAATTAACCCGAAGACCCGTGGTATTTTAACGGTTAAACTGCTGACAGAAGGTGGGTTCGATTCCCATCCATCCCATGCTGTGGGGTGTAGGTTATAGGTAAACCGATAGCGATGAGGGTTTCGAAATCCCTCCCACAATGGGTCACTATAGTAGAGCGTATTCTAAAAACCTGAAACCAATGCCTGGTAGCCATTTCGGTTACATTGGTATTTGTGGTCGGTCTACTTTTCATAATCACTAGAGTATTTTAATATGAAACCAACATCAATGTACAAAATGTCAAAACAAACTAAGACTGGTTTAGCACTAGGTCACTTTAAAGATAAGCACGCCAGAGCACAATGGAAGCGCGCGATGATTGAAGCAGAAATTGAATCAAAAAAGAAGCCTAAATCTGACAAAGATTGAATCATGGGCGGAAGATTTTTAACATCGCTTGATATACACGAGGCCAAACGGTCCGAAGAGATTTGGAATTCAATGGTCAATCGTGGTGAAATTGATGCCGATACATATGTTCGAACATCATATGTTGTATGTGGGTGTGGTATTATAGGTTGTGGGCACATTACAGCGTGGCTAAAAACTAATCCAAATAACATCGATCTAAAGCAGCAACAGGTGGCATATGAAAAATGGTTAAAAGACAATCATACTAGACACTGTGCCCCTCTCGTATAATGGAATTACGCCTCACTTGTAATGAGGTTATGGCAGTTCGATTCTGTCGAGGGGCTCCACTAAATTTTCACGACATATTCGGTCTCTAAATTAAAAATACATGACAAACACGCCACTTTGGTACATCTAGTTTAAAAATTACCATATGAGCAATATCCTTTTCCTTGATTTTGATGGTCCACTATGGTCGGACAGAGTCACAGAGTTCCACCCGGATAATCTAGACCTCGATCATCCCCGGCGTGGTATTATTCACGACACCATGGTATTAAATGGGGATACATTCATTGCTCAGATTCTGTCGTATTGGAAAATGGATGATATTGCGGTTGGAATGCTTAATACGCTAGCCGAACTGTATACATTTAAGACCGTGGTATCGAGTTCATGGAGAGAAATTTGCAGCCGAGATACCATCGAATGTATCTTTAAGCAGAATAATCTAAATATAACACTACATAGTCATTGGGCTACTGATAGTCATCGTGATCCTTCAGGTGCTCGTGGTAATGTTACAGATAGATTGCTTCAGATTAAACGTTGGATTGATCAGTATGATGTAAGGAATTATGTCATTGTCGATGATCCAGAATCTGGCGGGGCTCTTAATGACCCCAGTATGGTGACTCAATATGGACTGAATCCAGATAATGTCATTATTGTTGATCCTTTTATTGGACTAGAGCTAAAACACTACTACAGGATGAGACAGATTTTGTCTATGGGAAACTGAAATGAAAGTATATATCGGACCATTTGTTGATTGGATTGGACCATATCAAATTGCTGAAAAACTCTGTTTCTGGGCTAAAAAGGAAAAGGATGACTATGGTTTCCTTAGTACACCAGAGTGGGTGCATAATTTTGGTACATGGCTAGCCAATGATCGTCATGGCAATGATTCATGGCTAACTAAAGTCTGTAATTACATTTACTCCAAACAGGAGCGTACGATTAAAGTCAAGATTCATGACTATGATACATGGGATATGGATAGTACACTGGCCGTTATTATTCTTCCTCTATTGAAACAAATGAAGGAAAGAAAACACGGTTCCCCTTTTGTTGATGATGAGGATGTACCAGATGATTTAAAATCAACGGCGGCTGAACCCAAAGAAAAGGAATATGATGTTGACTCTAATCATCATAAACGTTGGGATTATGTTGTCGATGAGATGATCTGGGCCTTTGAACAATTACAACCAGATAATGATTGGGAAGAACAGTACAGAACTGGTGAGTTTGACATGCAGTTTGAGCCGTGTGAATTGGATGAGACCGGTAAAGCAAAACTATATACCATGATTAAAGGTCCTAAACATACATATGAAGTAGATGATGCTGGGGTTAAAATTCACCATGATCGGATTGTACGTGGTACCAAATTGTTTGGTAAGTATTTCCAATCATTAAGTGATTGAACTCAATAGGAATTCGTTGAAGGTAGTTGATTTAAATTAAGACGCGAGAGTGACGCCTCGCCATCTCCACCATAAGCATAAATTTGGTTTATGTTTATGATGGGGATGAGAAAGTCTATTCGATTGATTTAATGATATTACTGGAGAATCGGCAACGCTAAAGCCGTAGGGTTGGGGTGACTCGGCCGAAGAAGCAAAACAGCAAGTGCAAACGACGACTTGTTCCTTGAGGTTCGTCTAGCGGCTTAAAGCCGACGGACACTAGACTCGGAGATGACCCCAGCCTGCTCGGCAACAGAAGTGGCTGGAATTTTTATGACCGGTGGAAATTTATTCGGGTTCTGTGTTATAATAACAAGGAAACCACTGGAGAAAATCATGGGTATGGGACTGAAGTTTATCGCTCGCCGTGAGATTCAAGTAATCTCGACCGGGGAAATAGAAATCCAAGATGAAGTTATTCCGTCTTGGAATTTCACAAAGGATATATTGCACAAGATTCATACTGCCGATGATCCCGTTCAAGAATACATCAAGACTGTGCGTGAGCATCCTACTCTAGTTGAGAAAGATGTTTTTGCCGAAGATGACTTGGACGAAGAATTCCCCATCGGCAAGAAAACCATCTTCCTCTGTGAGCGGCACATTGATAGGTTCATGGACACTATTCAATACATGAGGGGCCGTGGTTTTGAAATCAGGTCCTTTTATTATGACTGAGGTTCATCTTAGTCGGGAGTTCTACTCCAGTCAAGCTAGATTAATTGACTGGTGTAGAGTAAATATAGGACCCGGTGGATGGGAAGAATGTCCTACCCTATTATGCCCCGACAAACACCAATGGGTCTGGTCACTTCAATGCACATTCGGCTGCTCAATCTTTAGGTTCAATAACGATGAGGATGCAAAGAGATTCAGAATAGCTTTGTGTTGATATTTGAAGGACCTTCGGGTCCTTTAATCTTTTGGTGAACACAGATTATAATGAAATTATGACTCAGCTGTATATTGATCTTAAGTATGCCAAAATCCTAGGCAGTAGATTACCTAACTTCAAGGCTAGGAAATCCGACTCCTGGGCATTCTCTCACACTTGTGAGACACCCAAACCCGGGCGCACAGCTAAGACTCGTGGTTGTTTCTTTGTCTGGAAAAACTCACTCATCTTCAAATGTCATCACTGTGGTGCTAGTTCTTCCTTTGCTACATTCCTCAAGGAAACGGCACCAACACTACACGATGAATATAGACTAGAAATCTACCGTGACCGCGTTGATAGTGATGTACCCATTATTCCTAAATCCACATCTGCCCCAGTTATAACCAAAGAACCCCCCAGGGAAGATGATGTTTTACGTGGACTATACTCACTCTCATCTCTAGCCACCGATCATCCGGCGGTTAAATATGCCACCCGAAGAGCTATACCTCGTGAACACTTTGATCGGATATACTTTTGTCGTAAAATATACGAGTATGCATCTAGATGGAAGCCAGAACTGAATACCACCAATGATCATCCTAGATTAGTATTTCCCTATTATGATGTCAATGATAGGGTATATGCATTCACGGCTCGAGCATTCGGTAAAGAAGAACCTAAGTATCTGTTCATCAAGATCGATGAGAATATGTCTAGGATATATGGATTATGGAGAATCAACCCAAAGGAGAAGATAATAGCCCTGGAAGGTCAGATTGATAGTCTATGTCTAGATAATGCTATAGCGGTTGGTGGGGCAGATTATTCGGACCCAATTCTAAAACAATTTCAATCCAATCTTGTCATTGTCCCAGATAACGACTTTGTTCGGAATAGACAAGTATCTAATCAGATTGATAGGGCTATATCAATGGGGTATACCATCAGCCTAATGCCAGATGGGGTTAAATACAAAGACATCAATGATGCCGTTAAAATGGGTTATAATCCAGCGGAATTACGCGATGTTATACTAAAAAATGCTAAACGTGGTCTAGAGGCTAAATTAGAACTTATTCATAGAAGAAAAAGATGATCATTAATTTAAGTGAATTCCCTTGGCTTGGAGATCAATTTGACTTCATTCAAGTTGATTTAATGATAGATGAAGATGGTAGATTCATACCAATCATCACGTATCTAAAAGTTGATGATGAGGATAGCGGATTTGTACTGACTAATGGTCTATCATTTGATACACACAAAGCTGCAGCAATTCTCCTTGGGTCATTAATATCCAATGGCTTTTTCCCTATACCAGTATTAAACCATGCTGATCTGTTCAACTTAGATGGAGAGCAGATAGGATGTTTTGAATGGTCAGAACACGAAGTCCCAAAATCAAGCCTACATTTCAATGATTCAATTCACTAGGAGAACATATGGATTTAATGGAAAATATAGAGAACGATTCATTCCTTAGACAGTACATTACAGGGAAACCAGTACCGATTAAATTACCCAGTGATACTCCAGATTATGTCATTCAGAGATTAACATCGGTGGCAGATAAACTTAACTTTGAGAATAAGTCAAAGATTGGTATTGATGTTAGATATAGTGTAGTCAGAGAAAACAAGAAGCCAACAAAAACAAAGGATGAATAATGGAGTTAAAACGGTTACCTATAACAAAAAGAGGCTCAGAACCATTTGTGGAATTTACTAATACACAATTACATATTATGTGGTTCCCAGATGAGATTAAGGTTGAGAAAGATATTCAGGATGTGATGGTTAATTTCACACCAGCAGAAAAACACGGTGTAATTACAGTCCTGAAGCTGTTTACATTATATGAAGATTTTGCCGGTGAGGAGTATTGGGGTGGTCGGTTCAAGAAAATGTTCAATGATGATATTGAAGCCGCGAGAATGGCATCAGCTTTTTCAATGATTGAGAACTGTGTTCATGGTCCGTTCTATAGGAAGATCAATGAGCTACTGCATATTGATACTCCGGATTTTTATTTGTCCTATGTCAATAACCCAACACTAAAGGGTAGAATGGACCATATCGGGGATATTGTTGACGATCCTGATGATCTAGTATCAATTGGTATGTTTTCATTGGTTGAGGGTGTGGCTTTATATGCCAATTTTTCATTCCTTAAACACTTCCAGAGCCAGGGCAAGAACAAGTTAATGAATCTGGTTCGTGGAATAAATTTTAGTTTGAGGGACGAAAATATCCACAGTTTAGCTGGGGCATGGGCATTTAAGTATAAATTGGACAAGTTAAAATCCACAATGAATAAAGATAAGTTTGATTTATACTATAAACAAGTAGAGGAAAAGATCCGCGAGGGTGCTAGACACTTATACCAACATGAGGTTGAGATTATTCGTATGATTTTTGAACACGGCAGGATCGAGGGTATCACCGAATCACAGATGATTAAGTTTGTTCAATCCAGAGTCAATCTATGCCTGAAGGAACTCGGGTTTGAAAAAGAGTATGAAGTCACAAGTAATCCAATCGCAGAATGGTTTTACAAATCATTGAGTGATTTTAGTTTTAATGATTTTTTTAGTTCTATCGGGAACGAGTATCAGCGTGACTGGGATGAATCCAATTTTGTCTGGAAGGCGGCGGCATGAGTAATCTATATGAGAAAATTTCACAGCGGAGAAAAGCTGAACAAGAACAGGGGCTAGTGCCAGAATGGTACTCCACCGCGGCGGCCCAGCTGTTCTATCAAAAGTATGAGTATGAGACAAACGGTAGATCGGTCCGTGGTCAGTTTGAGCGGATCGCCAAGACCGCGGCTCAACACCTCAAGGGTACAAAGTGGGAGAATATTGCTGAGCAAAAATTCTTTGACCTGTTCTGGAAAGGTTGGGTTAGCCCATCAACCCCAGTGCTGGCGAATATGGGTACCAATCGGGGACTTCCGGTAAGTTGTTCAGGAAATTATACACCAGACTCAATTCATGGTTTCTATAGTAGTCGGCATGAGACCGCCATGCTGACTAAGAATGGATTTGGCACAAGTTCTTACCTTGGGGATATTCGTCCACGAGGTTCGGCTATCTCCGTTGGTGGTACAGCATCTGGTGTCGTTCCTGTGTTCAAGGGATTCGTGCAGGATATGCGTGATGTAGCCCAGGGCACCGCTCGCCGTGGAGCCTGGGCTGGATACATTGAGATTGATCATGGGGATGTTGATGAGCTGATTGACCACATTACAGCCGAACCCGATGATGCTAATATCGGTTTTATCATTAAGGATGAGTTTATTGATCGGCTGAAATCCGGGGATGTAGAGGCACTTCGTCGGTACCAGAAGGTTATGAAGTTCAAGATGGTTACCGGTAAAGGTTATTTTTTGTTCATTGACAAGGTGAATGCAAAACGCCCTGAGTCATATATCAGGAATGATCTGAAGGTCAAGGCTTCAAATTTATGTAATGAAGTGATGCTCCATAGTGACCCAGATCATACTTTCACCTGTGTTCTATCCTCTATGGTCTTAGCTAAGTGGGATGAATGGTGTGAGACCGACGCTGTATATTGGGCCACAATTTTCCTCGATTGTGTAGCATCAGAATTCATTGAGCGGGCTAGACATGTCCCTGGGCTAGAAAAGGCGGTTCGGTTCACAGAAAAAGGTCGGGCACTGGGTCTGGGTCAGATGGGGTTGCATACTTTATTCCAGCAGAAGATGTTGCCCTTCGAGGGATTTACTGCTCATATGTTGAGCCAAGAGGTTGCTGCTCATATCTGGGAAGAATCTGAACGTGCGTCTAGAGATATGGCTGTAGAACTAGGTGAACCAGAATGGTGTAAAGGACTTGGTCTTAGAAACACACATCGGATTGCCGTCGCTCCCACAAAATCAACAGGGCTCCTGATGGGAGGTATCTCAGAGGGCATTAACCCAGACCCAGCAATGACATTTACCCAATTGACATCAGCTGGTGAGGTTGATCGGATTAACCCTAGTCTATTGAAATTAATGAAAAGCAAGGGTGTCTATAATAAGAGAAATATTGCGGAAATCTCAGACAAGAAGGGTTCGGTTCAGCATGTGGATTGGCTGACTGATGAGGAAAAAGAGGTTTTCAAGACGGCCTTTGAGATTAACCAGAAGTCAGTTATTCGATTGGCATCGGCTAGGGGTCGATATATTGATCAATGGCAATCACTCAATCTATTCTTTGCCGCAGATGAGGATCCTCGGTGGATATCAGAGGTCCATCAGGAAGCATTCGAGGACCCTAATATCCTTGGACTCTATTATGTCTATTCGATGGCATTAGCTCAGGGTTCTAAGGACGACAGTATTAACCGAACGGAATGTGTAGCCTGTAGTTAATCCAGTTAAATAGCTCTTTAATCTAATGGAGAGCTATTATGCAAAGAGTTTCATTCCAATGCGAGGTATGCGATGCGCATGGCACAATTCGATTGCCGGATGACTGTGATGGTATGCGGGTTGAATTGTGCCCATGTTGCGGGGCCCCGCTGGACCTAGAAGAGGATGACGATGAGTGAGCCGACCCCATGGCTAACTCATGATAATTCTGAATTGATAGAAATACCACCTAAGGTTATTGGGTTTGTCTATATGATAACCCGTAAGTCTGATGGTAAATTCTATGTCGGAAAAAAGAAAGCATCATTCAAGCGGTACAAGCAAGTTAAGGGCAAGAGGAAACGTGCAGATGTAGAATCCGACTGGCGCTCATACTATGGGTCGAATACTGACCTGCAGAATGATGTCAAGACACTGGGTCATGATCAGTTTGAGCGGAGGATATTGCACTTGTGTTATAGTCTGAGTGAGTGTAGTTATAGAGAGACCGAGGAGATTTTTACTCGCCGTTGCCTGCTCAGAGAGGACTGCTATAATTCCTGGGTCTCAGTCAGGGTGACAAAAAAACATGTCCTGGGTAAGTTTTAATTCCAGTCCTGTGTTATAATAGAACCATGGACAAGGAAATATCATGATCTATTTGGCTGGTTTTGCCCTCTGGGCCCTGTGTCTGGTCGCGGTTCTGCCGCTCATGACACTGCGTATCTTTGGTATCTATAGGTTAAGCTACTGGATCATTTTTGCTCCGGTGTATATTCCTATCATTGTGATCAGTATTTTTGTCATGCCTTTCATTGGTCTAATGTTAATCCTCGGTGGAATCTAAATGGACAAACAATTGATAAGCGAGCTCAGCTCTTTGATTATGGGCACGTATCGGAAGAACTATCGATACAGTGATATTGTGGCCACATTAGTCAGTATCATACTGGAAATTCACCCTGGGCTATCTGTTGATAAGCAACGTGAACTGCTTGAAATTATTCTACGCGAGAAGGAGAAGGTATTATGAACTTGCAAATTGGTGATCGGGTTCGCTGGAATACCCGGTCTGGACCTAAGATTGGTGTTGTTAAGTCCACCGATTTTGGGCTTAACAATCGTGGACAATATGTTCAATGGGTTAATGTCATTACAGGAAAGAACACTGTGAAAATGACAGATCGAAATCTTAAAATGATGGGCATGACACAAGAATGAGAATTTTGCTATTGCCATTCCATTTTAAGGTATATTTTGCCGAAAATACAAGGGTATCCGGTATTGATGAGTGTATGCTTAAACAGTATCGGGTACTAAGTAAGACAAATGAAGTTAAGGTCTTCCTAGGGTATTCAAATATCCAGAATCCGGACTTTGTGGTATTCTCCAGGGAGAAAGAAAACACAGTTCAGAGATTAAAGGAAGATAAGCAGAATCTGTTTAAACTCCTTGGTAAGACCATAAAGGAATTTAAGCCAGATGTGATTTTGTCCAACTATGGTTTTAATAATAACCTCTATACATACTTGAATTCGTTCGGTGTTCCAATTCTCTATCAGAATCATGCCCTCCCGGGGCAGCCGGCTGATGTTTTCACTGCGGATAAATTAGAGAAGTTTTTATCATATGGGCATTCTCTGGGGTGTGTTAGCGAGTTCCATAAGTCCAAGTTCATAGATTATTATTCCAGAAAAAGAACAATATGGACTAATCAGCCGAATATCGGTGTTGATGTCGTTGTTCCTTCATCCTTTGCTATGCAGAGAGATATTCTTCCCGCAATTCCAAAGACAGTTCGTCATATCTCCGCCTGTAATGAAGAAAAGGGCACATTCATTATCCACGGTATGTCTGTAGATACTGATCTAGTTGCTGAGATTTTTACAACAACAAAACATGTTGGTGGAGATACTGAATTAGAATATCTTAATCAGAATCTACTGAAATACCAGGGTAAAGACAACCTCCTAATCAACTATGATATCCCCCACTCGGAAATTATGGAGAGGATCCGAGATTCTGCGGCATTCTTTGTCGGTAAGGCTCAGTCTGATACATTTACTATAACATCAATTGAAGCCCTACAATGTGGAATTCCACTTATGATCTATGGGGACAAGGAAGTTCACCCGGCAAATAACTTTGTTGAACCCCAATTGAGACAGTACATCCGCTACTTCAAGAACCGTATGGAATTCTATGAGATTGTACAATCATATTCTAGAATGACACTTGATGAGAGACGGGCACTAGCCGACTCCTGTTTGAGAAAAATGGGTGAGGATAGTTTTGGTATAGCATATACTGATGCTCTGCATAAGACGATTGAAAAATATGGGAACCGAGAAAAAAATCCTATGGATGAGATTTTCGGTTTTTAAATCGTGTCTTGTGTTATAATAGAATCATCGCAACAAGGAGTTTTCCATGAGTGGTAAAGCTAAATCGGTTCACTTGGTCGTAGCGGATTTAAAAACACACAAGACGGTGCTTCGGCGGGTTTTCATGAACGCATCAGAGTACAATGAATTCATCAAGGATCCGAAATTTCAAGAGAAATATCCTAAGGATCAATACTACTATGTCAAGGAAGTATATTGATGAAGCATCTTTTCATTGATATGGATGGGGTGCTGTCGGACTTTGATTCCAAGTGGGTAGATGTTTTTAATGAACACCCCCGTGAAAGTTTCAACTCTGAAAAATGGAAACGGTTTTGTGAGGGTAGGAATTTTCTCACACTTGACCTATACCCTGGTGCAAGTCAACTAATTGCGTACCTTAATGAGCTAAAGAAATTTCCCGATATTTCAATCAATATCCTTAGTTCCACTGGCGGGTATGAATATCACGATCTGATTCAAGATCAGAAGATATACTGGCTAAAATCACACCGAATTGACCTGAATCCGATTTTTGTTCCGGGTAAGAAATTCAAAAGATATCATGCCAAAGTCAATACACTATTGATCGATGATCACGCTGAAAATTGTGCCGAGTTTGTTCAGCACGGCGGAGTTTCTCACCTATATACAGAGCCAGGACAAGCAATCATATTCATAGATGAATTTTTGAAAGGAAACTATGCAACAACCGCGATGGCCGATTTATGTAATCAGCAAAGGCCGATGGGAAAATAGACTTACATCAAAAACCCTAGAGTACATGGGAGTTAACTATAGGATCGTGGTCGAACCGCAGGAGTATGATAAGTATGCTGCGGTTATTGATCCGAAGAAGATTCTGGTTTTACCCTTTAGTAATCTGGGACTAGGTAGTATTCCGGTCCGAAATTGGGTCTGGGAACATTCAATAAATGAAGGTCATGAACGCCATTGGGTCCTAGACGACAACATCAATCACATTTTTCGTCTACACGATAATACAAAACTCCGAGTAAAATCCGCAGTTCCATTTAGAGTATGTGAAGACTATACCGATAGGTTTACTAATGTAGCCATGGCTGGACTAAACTACCAATTTTTTCTTCCAGTGTATGTAGAGCGACCTGTTGCGTATTATAATACCAGAGTCTATTCTTGTATTTTAATCAAGAATGATCTTAAACATCGATGGCGTGTGCTAGAATGGGAAGGTAAACCTGCACCGTTTAATGAGGATACTGATCTGTCCTTGCAAGTTCTAAAGGGCGGGTACTGTACTATTCTCCTAAATCAATTTGCCATCGGTAAAGCCGCCACACTTACAACTAAAGGTGGTAATACTGGAGAGGTGTACAAGAAAGGAAGTGCAGAGTTTGATAATCGGTACGCATTCACAGCATCTCTACATAAAGCACACCCAGATGTTGTTACTATGTCAAAGAAACATGGGCGACACCATCACCATGTTAACTATGATAGGTTTATCATTAATAATAAATTACAACTGAAACCAGGTATCACTTGGCCAGAAGAATATCCAACAAAACTGAAACTCGTCAGGCTGCATGACCCGGATAATCCAACCGGACCGTACACCGATGCAAGTCTAGATGATGTTAGAATGGAGTTAGAATGATGCTATTTGAAGAAGAAGAGGACCGGACAGGTTATATTGGTTTCCCACCGTTCATCCAAAGAAACACTGAGGCCCCATACATTGTGGATGTTAATTTATCGACTACCAGTGATATAATCAAGTTCAATGAGTTGCTGGATCTGAATGTACCATTGAGTCTGAACAAGTGTGCAATAAACTCAAAGTGGTACCCAGAACTAGAGCGCGGAGAACGTGGGTCAAGTCTTAGGTATATGTGGTGCGAGGTCGATGATGTTATTTGAAGATAAAGAAAAACCAGAAGTTGTTATCCCTAGGAAGAGAATCGGTGACGGCATGTTTGTTCGTGTTAGGTTTCGGAATAGGGAAGACCTATGTAAATTTGCAGATATTCTTGATCAACCGCATCTAAAGACAATGAAGAAAAACACCGTTGAGAATATTGTCTGGCACGCGAACCCAGAAAAACGACGGACACTGGATTCACTATTTGGAGAATGATTTGAGAAAAGCCATTGTTACTGGTGGTGCAGGATTCCTGGGTTCGCATCTATGTGATTCATTGCTACGCGATGGATATCATGTCCATGCTCTGGATAATCTTCAGACAGGCTCATTGAAGAATATTGAACATCTAATGGTGAACAAGAAATTCAAATTCACCGTACATGATGTCAAAAATACAATGATCAGGTTCAAAGCCGATGAGTATTGGAACCTAGCGTGTGCTGCTAGCCCACCAAAATATCAGCTAGACCCAGTTGACACTATGTTGACAAACATACTAGGGATGAAAAATGTCCTAGAATCTGCATATTATAATGGTGGAAAGGTGTTTCAAGCCTCAACATCGGAAATCTATGGTGACCCTACTGTCACCCCCCAGAGTGAGACTTACCGCGGTAATGTTAACCCGATTGGCGTTCGTGCCTGCTATGATGAGGGTAAACGTGCAGCCGAGGCACTCTGTATGGACTGGAATAGAATGTACGGCACCGATGTGAGGATTGCAAGAATCTTCAACACATATGGACCGAGATTGAATCCAAAAGACGGGCGTGTTGTCTCCAACTTTGTTTGTCAGGCTTTACGTGATGAGACAATAACAGTCTATGGTGATGGTAAACAGACCCGATCATTCTGTTATGTCTCTGATCTTATTGGCGGGTTCCGTAAGTTAATGGATTCTGATGTAGCAACACCGGTGAATCTAGGCAACCCAAATGAATTCACTATCCTAGAACTGATTGATATTCTTTCGATTATTATGGGGAAAAGGTTGAAACTTGAGTTTTTACCACTACCACAGGATGACCCCATGCAAAGATGCCCTGATATTACTCTAGCCAGAACCGAGTTAAATTGGGAACCGAAGATTCAACTCAATCTTGGATTAGAATATACAATTGATCACTTTAGAGAGAATATTTGATGTCAGCGTTGTCCAAAATCATTGATCAACTACGATCAACCGCATCTTCACTGGAGAAACAGCGGATTCTGAATTCAAACAAGGATTCGGAATTACTTAAGCAATTGTTCTGGATGACAGAGAATCCGGCACTAAACTATTTTGTTCGGCTTGAGTCTATCAGAACAAATGGCACTCAAGAGCTGACTCTGGATATTCTAGAGGACATCAAGACTAAAATCCTTGGTCGACTACTGACTGGCAATGCGAGCCGGGAATACTTCACTGGGCTCCTACAGTCACTATGCCAAGAAGATGCTGATATTCTGGTCTGTATGGTTAACCGTGACCTAGACTGCAAGGTGGGTACCGCTCTTGTTAATAAAACTTGGCCAAATCTTATTGTTGGTATGCCGTGTATGTTGGCATCCAAGATGGATGAGAAGATCGCGGCTTCACTAGATTATAGCAAAGGTCTAATCTGTCAGAAGAAATATGACGGCGGAAGAGCTATGGCTATGGTCGACAACGCGAATGGGGTCACATTTCTTAGTCGGAACGGCAAGCCATTGGAGTTACATGGGACGTTTGACGAATTGCTATCAAAGTACCGCGGGTATGTTTTTGATGGTGAGTTGTTGGTTAAAACCAAGAACGGCACTGTTGAGAATCGGCAAACTGGGAACGGTAACTATACCCGTGCGGTACGCGGAACGATATCACAAGAGGATGCAGATAAGTTCATGTACGTAGTCTGGGATATTGTTCCCATTGAGAAGTTCTTTGCCGGATATGATGCTACACCATATCGGGAGCGGTTACAACATCTATCTATAATTACAAATGAAATTAGTTCAGGTCGTATTGAATTGGCTGATGGTATACATACCACGTCTAAAGAGAAAATTGATTCGTTTTATGACGAGATGATTCAACTGGGGGAAGAAGGTGCAATCTTAAAACATCCGGATTCACCATGGGAGGATCGTAGGTCAAAACATATGATCAAATTGAAAAATGAGTCGGATATTGATGCCGAGGTCATTGGTTCTATGCCGCACTCTAAGCAGCCCGGTTGGATTGGTTCTTTGGTGTGTAGGACACGTGATGGTAAGGTTGAGTTCAATGTTGGTAGTGGTCTGACCGATGATCTTCGGCAGAAAGACCCAGAGTATTTTCTGGGCAAAATCGTGGAGTGTAAGTACAATGCAATAATCAAATCCAAGGGTAGTGATATAATGTCTTTGTTCCTACCGATTTTTAAACAGATCAGATGGGACAAAACTGAGGCTAACAGTCTAGAGGAACTGAAATGATTGATGTGAAGGAATTCGCCAGACTGCTTGGTGAGTCAGTATATGATATTGAATTCACCAAGGCTGACGGTACTGTCAGGAAAATGTGTGCTACCAGAATGAGTGATCATGTACCATCGGAAAAGGCACCAAAAAAGTCAACTGAAATTAAGGATGGTCAGACATACGTACATGTGTTTGATCTAGATATTCTTGAATGGCGCAGCGTAACTGTTGCAAACTTAATCAAAATGGAGCAATCATGCATCTTGAGCACTTGAGCGAAGAAGGTAAAAAGGCACTACGGAGTTTCTGTGGGGAACTGAGTGCTAGTATGACCCGAGTTGAGGGCGAACGTGATTTTCAACGCGAGGCTATCAAGACCTTCGCGGAAGAACACGAGGTGGACAAGAAAATCCTTCGGCAGATTGCACGAATCTATCATCGTCAGAATTTCCATGCTGTATCAACTGAGCATCATGTTCTGAAATCGTGTTACGAGCAGATTTTTGGAGAACAACTATGACGGATTTTGTACAACAGGTATGTGAGTTCAATCGGATTGCCGGGACAAAAAACGAGTTCGATGAGCGGAAAGCAGCACTCTATATTGGTCTGTGTCTAGAGGAACTAGCTGAAGTCATTGAGTCACTGAATGATCGGAAGGCATTCCGTATCATGACGGATTCCCTTGATCTATGGTCTAAGCGATTCAAGGAAGGCGACTTTGATGCTGATGTGGCTAAGATGGATCGTGTAGAATGTCTTGATGGGTTTATTGATCTAGCCGTGGTTTCTCTGGGTGGGGCATACGCCATTGGCGCGGACGTTCAGGGTGCAGCCAACGAGGTCGGTCAGAGCAACCTCAGTAAATATGACTTGAAACCAGATGGGACTCATGCCGTTATCCGAGATGAGAACGGCAAGGTTAAGAAGGGCCCGAACTACAAACCACCAGAACTGGAGAAATTCCTATGATGCTACTACTTTTAAATCCTATGTTCCTACTAGGACTATTCTTATCATTCTTTGGTCTAGAAAATTTTAATCGGACATCCTGATTTTATTCTGGTCCTGTGTTATAATGGAACCATAGCAACATGGAGTTGAAATGACAGAGACCAAGATTCGAGCCAAGACCAGCCGGATGCTCAAGCATCATGGCGAACCTACCATCAACCCGATGGACTATACTACTTCACTGGTACGAGCCCTGAACTGGTATAACGTCGAGGTTGATGGTAAAGCAAAACGAACATGGACACTAAATGAATTCAAGAAGGAGCGCGGGCTCCTGGACTCAGTCCATGATCGTGAGTTTCGCCAGATTGGGACCCTGATTCGGATTCGAGCAAATGGTAATACACTAGCCGAGTCCGAGGAAAAGTTCATTCAGTCCGAACTGAACCGAATTCTGGAATTGGCCAAGTCCAATACGGCTAAGGCTGCAGTCAAGAGGGATGAGGATACCTCGCCGGTTGTCCGTATTACAGCCGAAGATCGAAACGAGGAATCTGCTGCACGACTGATGGCAGAATTCAATTCAATGATTGATGATTATACCATTGACCGTGATAACACCCCAAATCTCCTGGCGCTGAAGAAACTGCGCGCCAATACAGCCGTGGCAAAACTTGTTGTACCCCGGCTAGAAAAGATGATTCAAGAACTGACATTAACTCTATCTGGTACAGATAAGCAGCTGATCGAAGGCTATTCCAATTTCAAGAAACCCGAGCTAAAAAAGGTTTTGGCTACATATGAGCAGTTTGTTCAGGAGCTAGGACAGAATCAGAAGGTCTCTCAGCCTCGAGTCAAAGCCAAGAAAGAAGTTCCTCCAGCCAAGATCGTGGCTAGTGTCAAGTACAAGCCAGATAGCCCTGAACTTGGGTTAAAATCAATTCCCCCGGTTCGTATGCTAGGCACAATCGAGGTCTGGTGTTATAATACTAAGTACAAGCGGTTACAGAAATATGTGGCAGTACAGGGTGAGACAATCTCTGTTCGTGGTACTACTCTACTGAACTTTGATCCAACTAAATCCACTCAACTCGGTATTCGGAAACCAGAGGCACTCAAGGAACTGAACGGCAAAGGTCGGATCAGTCACGATCAGTATCTTAAAACCCTAAAGACAGTTCACGGGACACCCACCGGGCGTCTAAACGAGGACACTATTATTCTAGCGGCATTCACAAAATGATATTGATTGACTATACACAGGTGGTTGTAGCAGCAGCCCTGGTTTTTGGCGATGACTTCAACAAGAACAAGGATACCGAGAAAGCTGTTAATATCCTTCGACACTCTGTTCTGACTACACTGCTGGGGTTCAAAGAGAAGTTCAGCCCGACCTATGGGGAACTGGTTATCTGTGCCGATGGCTCAAAGAACTGGCGCAAAGATTATTTTCCCTACTACAAACAACATCGGAAGAAAGATAGGGAAGAATCAAAGACTGATTGGAAACTGATCTTTGGGTTTGCATATGAGTTTCTGACCGATCTACGGACCGTGTTTCCATTTAGGGTTATTCGGCATAATCGAGCAGAGGGCGATGATGTTATAGCTGTACTGACGAAGTATATTGCTGAGTGCGAGAAGGTCACCTCTGGTCTGATTGAAGAATCTCCAAAAACATTGATTGTCTCTAGTGATGGAGACTATAAACAACTTCATGTGATCGAGAATGTCAGACAGTGGAATCCGATCATGAAAAAGTTTGTCGAGAAACCACCGAAGAATTTTCTGTTCGAGAAATGTATCCGTGGTGATAGTGGGGACGGGGTACCATCAATTCTCAGCCCAGACACATGGTTCGTCAACGGGGAAGGTCGAGCCAAACCGATCACGTCTAAACTAATTCAACGATTGGAATCTGGTCAGTTTACCGAAGAGGAAGCCAGAAACTTTCAGCGAAACAAGACATTGGTAGACTTCGAGTGTATTCCCAAGGATATACAGGAAGAAATCATTGCTGATTATAAACAATGTCAACCGATCCGTGATCTAAATCTAGTTATGCAGTATCTGATGCATCATCGCATGAGGTTACTTTTGAATGATATCCATAAATTTAAGGTCTAAATGAGCAGTATTAAAGAAATCCTCGATGCAGCAAATAAGAACATCGAATCAATCAAACAACATTCTGGGAACAAGTATCTACGGAATCTAATGGAGGCTGCATACTATCCAGATCGGAGATTTAATCTCCCATCGGGTGTTCCACCGTATAAGATCAATAGTTTACATGAGTCCCAGACGGCAGGACAGTTCTGGCAGATTGCACGCAAGGTCGATGCTTTCTATAGGGAAGATATTAAATCACTTTTGCGTGAGCGAGCCTTCATTGGTGCTCTGGAAAGTGTCAGCAAGGCTGAAGCCGAGATTCTTGTGGCAATCAAGGAACAGAAGCTGAATGAACTATACCCTAACTTGACATTTGGTGCACTGCGCTCCGTGGGATATTTTGTCTCATGAAGGAAAAACATATCCGAATGTACATGGAAATAGCCGAGGTCATGGCTAAACAATCCTATGCAGAAAGATTGAAAGTTGGTGCCATTGCAGTTCGTGATCATAGGATTTTAGGCGCATCGTATAATGGTACCCCACCCGGTATGTCTAATGTCTGTGAAGAACTGTATGAGGATATTGAGTATGTGCCAACAAATGATGGTGATACGTACATCAAGGTCATGAAGCAGCGTACTAATGCCAATGTTATTCACGCGGAAATGAATACTGTGTTGAAACTTGCTAGGGACGGAGAATCTGGCAAGGGTGCGGATTTTTTCATTACACATAGCCCGTGCTTTGAATGTTCCAAGGCTCTACTGACCATTGGTATCAAGAAGGTCTACTATAGGTCACAATATCGGAGTACTGTTGGGATTGATCTGTTGACCCAGAATGGAGTTGAAGTTGAACAGGTGTCTTAGTCTCAATCGGTTGAATACAATTGATTCGGGCAGGTGGTTTAGGATCGCCAAGCAGATTGATATCATGTGGGGCACGCCTGAACTTCATGATCACCTTAAGGGCCTCATTATCGGGGCTAGGGAAGATCGTGGAACCCTGGCGCGCGGCTTCCCAAAACATGTTCTGATGCTCCTCTGTGAAATTCAGGCTGAGCATCTGCGACAGTATGAGCCACCGGAAAATATCTGGGATCATGAACGGTACGAGTGAAAATTTATTCGGGTTCCGTGTTATAATAGAACCATCGCAACAAGGTTACACGAGGAAATCATCATGACTACTATTGAAATCGTTCTCATCACCGCAATCGCTCTCATCACCGTATTCGTCAGTTTTCTTATCTTTGGCGTTGCAGTTGTACTTGAGTAAGTCCAACAAAGCCTAAAAGGAGCATATAATGAGTCTTGATGTGAAACTTGTTGATGAAAATGGCGATTATCTCTATGAGGATAACATCACCCATAACCTAGGTCAGATGGCGGATCGTGCAGACATCTATAAGTGCTTATGGCGTCCAGACGAGAATGGCTTTGAATTTGCCGAACAGATCATCGAACCCCTACAAAAAGGACTCTGTTCGATGGTTAGTCACCCAGCTCAATATGAGAAATTAAACCCACCAAATGGGTGGGGGACGTACGAAGGTTTCGTCCTATGGTGTATTGATTACTTAAGGGCATGTCAAGAACACCCAAAGGCTAGAATTGAGGTGTATCGTTAATATGAAAATTACAGTTGTAGGTCTAGGTTATGTCGGTATGTCTAATGCTGTTCTGTTGTCCCAGCAACATGAGGTTACAGCACTAGATATCTGCCCGCGCAAAATCAGACTCATTAAAATGAAACTATCACCGATTGGTGATACACTCATTGATGAATATCTACAGACAAAGTCACTCAATCTGAATCCAACAATTGATAGGGATCTGGCTTATTCTGGTGCGGAATATGTGATTATAGCCACACCAACCGACTATAATCCAGAGACGAACTCATTTGATACACGATCCATTGAAGCGGTTGTCGATGATGTTATTCGGCTGAATAGTACTGCGACTATTATTATCAAGTCAACAATCCCAGTTGGGTATACCGACAAACTTGCTGAAAGTTATAGCACAGATAGGATCATTTTTAGTCCAGAGTTCCTACGTGAAGGTACGGCACTCTATGATAATCTGTACCCCAATCGGATTGTTATCGGATCAAATTCGTCTAAGGCTAAAAAGTTTGCACGGGCTCTAGTCGAATGTAGTCAGAGGTCAGATACTCCCATCCTATACACAAATAACACCGAGGCTGAGGCGATCAAGTTATTTTCAAATGCATACTTGGCTATGCGCATCTCATTCTTTAATGAACTGGATTCCTATGCCATGATCAATGGGTTAAACACAGCCCAGATTATTTCAGGTGTATGTCTAGATAAGAGAATTGGGTTAGGTTATAATAATCCAAGTTTTGGTTATGGTGGATATTGTTTTCCCAAGGATACAAAGCAACTGTTGGCAAATTACAAGAATGTTCCACAGAATCTTATCGGTGCAATCGTTGCTTCAAATACTACCAGGAAGCAACTCATCGCTGATTCTATTCTAGCTAGAAAGCCTAAGATCGTCGGTGTCTATAGACTGACAATGAAAAGTGGTAGTGATAACTTTAGGTCTAGCGCAGTGCAAGATATTATTGAAAATCTTAGCCGGGCTGGTGTGGAGATTGTCGTGTACGAACCCGATCTAAACAAGGAATGTTTCATGAAACATAAAGTTATTAATGACCTAAATGAGTTTAAGAGTATCTGTGACGTCATCGTGGCAAACCGAGGAAGTTCGGATCTGGATGATGTTATAGATAAAGTGATCACCCGTGATGTTTTTGGTGGAGATAATTAATGAGCAAACTGGCTAAAACATTGGTCGAACATATGACTGGTGTGCGGGTTCAAAATACAATTCCATGTATGTCGGTGGACTATAATTCCATCGAGGTACCAATTAATATGGAATTGATTCAATATAGTCTTAGTGTAAAATTTGAAAAGACATTTACAGTTAGTCGCGGTAGTCGCGGAAAATTAGGTGAGGCTATTAAAGATATGCGCCGAGCTATCATCGAGGAAGTATTCGGTGAATTTCGCATGGGTATCATTGAAGCAAAACATGCGGCATATAACAGAGACTATGAGAAAGTCCTAGACGCGCTACATAAACTTGATCGTGAAATGTTCTCTGAAGGAATTTGAAATGAACGCACAAGAATTGAATGAACTGCAGCAACGTAATGAAGAACGTGTTAAACACGCTATTCTGGAACTAGGTTCGAAGTACCTATTGCATCCAGATAACAAAGTCACAAAAAGTAAGTTCAAGAAACTGATCGCTAAGCAAAACAAACGGGTACGTACATGAGAACAGAACGTCTAACGGTAGCTAATAACCACATCAATCATCTAAATGAAATGTTCGGGTTCACTAAAATCATTGAGTATGATATTGACGACATGGGTATTGTCCTAAAGGTTCAGGGAGACCCAGAAATTTTTTCATCTGGGCTAGAATCCCTATCTGAAATGGGTTATAATACAACCATGGGGGATGTAGCCGAGGTGTACTCTAAGGACGAGCACGGTTCAGCAACCGTGGTCACCCGGAGATTTGATCGTCAAAATATGTTAACAATTGGAGTTATAGTATGATAGTTGAGTTGATACCACAGGAAGATGGTTCAAGTATTCTTCCCTTACCCGAGGAAGTGACCAAGACTCTCAATATCGGTGTGGGTTCTGAGATTACTATGACTCCACAGACGGATGGTAGTATTACTATTGAGCGGAAAAACAAATTGAAAGTATTTGCAGTTGAGACAGTTGTGACCTTCCGCAACGTGTACTTTGTCGAAGCAGAATCAGCTGAGCATGCCAAGGACTTTGTTGTGATGAATGAATGTACAGGTGAGGCTACATACTTCCAGAATTGCTTGGGTGAGCAAATCTCCGATGCTTATGAAGTTGATAACGTAACAATGCTACGGTTGCTGCAAAACACAGAACGTCCGAAGGCTACACTCGAATCTGTACTTGATACAAAGTGGCGTGAGAATGCAATCAACGTTGTAGATTACACTAAGTGAATATCTTTGCCCTAGATGAAGATACTACACTGGCGGCACAGTATCACTGTAACCGCCACGTGGTGAAAATGATAGTCGAGTATGCACAAATTCTTTCAACTGCACATAGGATTTTGGATGGCAAACAAGTCATTAGTCAAAGCAAAACAGGTCGCCGCTCTGCTATCTGGGTACTCCAGGGTGAACGGGATCGACTGTACAAAGCCACACACATCAATCATCCAAGCTCAGTCTGGGCTAGAATTAGTACAGAAAACTACAGGTGGCTCCACTCTCTGTTGGTTGCTGTGTCCAAAGAGTACACGTACCGCTATGGCAGAGAACACAAATGTTCCAGTGATGGTTTGATTGACATGCTAGAGGATGAGCCAGATAATGTCCCTAGCGGCATTCTGACTCCAGTGATCTTGGCTATGTCAGATGAGTACAAACTATCATGTCATGTTGAATCCTACCGAAATTATTATAGATTGGGAAAGAAACATTTGCATGACTGGGTAGGTAGGGTAGGTTCTAGGGAAGTACCCGGGTGGATTTAGAATAGAGGCTGCCGCGGCAGCCTTTTCCATTTAAATAGGTCGGGGCTAATCAAAGGAGAATTATTATGCCGTTATATGATAGAAAATGTGAGACATGCGGGGACCGATTTGAAGTTATCTGTAAAATCTCAGAGAAGGATAATCTGTTTGAATGCCCAAGCTGTGGTTCAACCGATGGTTCATGGATGATCGGTAATCCCATGGCTATAGCCCCAGATCGTCTTGGTCGTGGTAGGGATGGCGGAATGAGGGAAGTATTGAGCAAGATTCATAACTCGATGCCGGGTTCGACTTTAAGACAACGGAATACATATTAATGCAATCCATTGTTGATGCACCATTTAAATCAAATGAATCATACATCATAAAACAAGAAAAGGATCAAGATGCCAAATAACAACCGCAAGCCGACTGGTGTACGTGCAGATGATATTGAAGATCAATTAGTAGAAAAACCTGCCGTATCAAATGCGCTGAGAATTAAACCCGATCATATGAAGAAATTTACTCCACTGACAGAAAATCAGAGGATATTCTTTGAGATGTACGATGGCGGCGGGTATTTCATGTTCCTACTGGGTTCACCTGGTACCGGCAAAAGTTTTGTGGCAATGTACAAGGCTCTAGAGGAAGTGATGAGCAAGGATAATCCTTTCAAACAGGTTGTCATTGTCAGAAGTGCCGTTCAGACTAGGGACGTCGGTTTCTTGCCAGGGAGTCTGGAGGAGAAAAATGAAATCTATCAGTTACCCTATATTGAAATCTGCACGACATTATTTGGCAGGTCCGATGCTTATCAGAGATTAGTGGAACAGGGCGTGATTCGATTCATCACCACCACGGCTATTCGTGGTATCTCAATTGATGATTCGGTTATTGTGGTTGATGAGTGCCAGTCTATGTCATGGCACGAATTGTCAACCGTAGTAACACGGGTCGGTCATCGGTCAAAGATCATCTTTAGTGGGGACAGAGGACAGAATGATCTAATCAAGTCTAAATACGACCAGTCTGGTCTAGGGCAGTTCCTCAATGTCTCCAGAACAATGTCTGCATTTCAAGAGGTTATCTTTACACCAGATGACATCATTCGCAGTTCACTAACACGAGACTTCATCATCGCTTGCGACAAGCTTGGTCTATTACCTGGGAATTAAAAAATGGTACCAGTCATTAACACAGAACAATTCGGACAAATCTTCCCCAGACACAGAGAACCTGAGGTCTGGGCAGATACCCTCAACCACACTCTGTTTGAGTTTGGTGTTATCGATGTCCCGGACGTATCAATGTTCCTAGCTCAATGCGGGCACGAATCTGGGGAGTTCACGGTATTCGAGGAAAACCTTAACTATTCTACCGATGGACTATTAAGGACATTCCCTAGACACTTCAGTGACCGTGCCCATGCGGAGAGATTCCATCGGCGCCCAGAGGCTATAGCCAATTGGGTTTACCGGAACAGAATGGGTAACGGACCAGAATCGTCCGGTGATGGGTGGAAATTCCGGGGGAGGGGCCCGATCCAGCTCACTGGAAGAGAAACGTATGGTCGTTGTTCCCGTAGTTTATATGGCGATGAAAATGTCCTATTGAACGACCCCGACATTCTACTGGAAAAGCGGGATGGATTATTAGCGGCACTATGGTTTTGGGAAACAAGAAACCTTAAGGGTAACCACGATATACGTCAAGTTACCAGAATAATTAATGGTGGTTTCAACGGGATTAAACATAGAACGGAACTGTACGAACGGGCCCTTAAGGTTCTTCGGGATAGGTAATCTATGTCCGAAAAGTGGGTGCTGTATATTATTGAACCAAATATGCCGCAACGGGTTCACGCGATAATTTTCCCTCGTGAACACAGAATAATTTAAATGATTGAAGCACATCTTCACCTGTAAAATTTAATTGGAGTATTTAGTTGAATTTTATTCATCATGACACACCTAAACTGACTAGAGTTGATGGTCCTTCTGGAAGGTATTATGCCACACCTGAGGGTAACCATTATCCCTCTGTGACGGGAATTGTTGGTCTAGGCGGACAGAAATATATAGATGAGTGGAGAGACAAAGTTGGTCATGATGTAGCCGATAAGATTAGCAAGAGTGCCGCTGATCGGGGAACATTGATTCATGAAAACTGTGAGAGGTACCTAAGAGGAGAATCATTATCCTTTGGTATGTTCCAGCAGACAGAACTGAGGATGTTCAACCATCTTTTGCCAATCCTCAAGGATATAACAGAAATTCATGCCCTAGAAACTCAGCTATATTCGGACAGATTAAAATGTGCCGGTACCGTGGATTTAATCTGTCGACTCTCTGATAATAGAATGGTTATTCTGGACTGGAAGACAAGTGGGAGATTTAAGGAGAGTAAGGATATTGAACATTACTTTTGTCAATGTTCAGCCTATGCGTATATGTTCTATGAACGTACCGGTATTGCCATTGGCTCGATTATCATAGCAATGACAACAGAAGAATTTGGTCTATTAAAATTTGAAGAAGGAACTAAGAAATGGCTACCAAGATTTATACAAATGCGAAAAGAGTTCGAGAATCAAACCGGAAAGTAGATGATGAGCCCAATCAGGATGACAAACCATTCATCAATTCTACACCATTGACAAGTAATCGGTACGATGTCTTTATTGATACTGATATCGGGTCTCCTGCGGCATACCGTGATCTGAATTTTCTATTGAATACAGCATCCGAAGATGATCACTTTAATCTCTATATCAATTCACCCGGTGGACAATTAAATACTGCCCTGATGATCATTGAGAGTCTGAAGGTCACCGAGGCGTCTACAACTGCTATTATTCAGGGGGAATGTCATTCTGCTGCTAGTATGATCACAATGTACTGTCAGGAAGTTCATGTCCTAGATTCAGCTCATATGCTATTACATACTGCCACTTATGGGACCGTAGGTAATACTAGTAACGTCAAGGCTCACACTGAGTTCACCACACGGCAAGTGGAGAAACTGATCACCGATACCTACTCTGGGTTCTTGTCTCCAGAGGAAATTGAGAAGGTGAAACTTGGTGTTGAGCTGTGGTTCGATGCTGAGGAAATCCGTGAGCGACTAGAGGATCGAATTGAGTACCTCAAGTCCCAGGAGGAAGACAAGACCGAAGATAAGAACGGTGAGGAAATTATTAACGGGTGGTGAAATTTATTCGGTTCCTGTGTTATAATAGAACCATCGCAACAAGGTTACACGAGGAAATCAAATGAAACAAACTACTTTCGCTGGCTTTGGTACTCTGATCCTGGTATCCATAATTTTCTTTTTCGCCACCATCTTTGCTACTGTGATTGGAGGAGTGATCGGGTGGGTTGTTGGATTGGTGTTTCCATTCGTGATCACTACACTAAACCAAATTGCAGGGACTTCTCTTACTGCATTCCAGGTGGGTGCAGTGTTGGGATTCTTCGGTAGCTTTTTTCGCCCTAACAGCAATGTTGGTAGTTCCACCAAATAATTAAAACGTTCAGAGACACAAATGATCAAAGTAGTAACCAACAGTCACGGGGCTTGGTGAAATTTATTCGGTTCCTGTGTTATAATAGAACCATCGCAACAAGGTTACATGAAGAAATCATCATGACAAACATGAAACTGACTACAACACTCAACAAGATTCGCACCAGTTCACCTTGCTCTTCCGGATGGAAGAAATTGCTGTCTCACCTTGGCACAGACTTTAATCCCGACGCTGAAATTAATCTTCTGACCGTACTGGAATCCAACGGTGTGACGGACATGCTTTGGACGCTTCGCGCCACCGAACAGGATTCAAAACGCATTGCTTCACAACTTGCCATTGAATTTGCCGAGCAGTCGCTTCCGATCTTCGAGAATCGACACCCTGAGGATCAGCGCCCGAGGCGAGCCATTCAAGCAGCACGCGATTAT
>OGVH01000005.1_pt1 | contig 27081 bp, 42 predicted proteins | sample 1575731 | NCBI WGS metagenome assembly OGVH01 (sample SAMN07581544, study PRJEB24739) | freshwater metagenome | place: Singapore | collected 2015-04
GATGACGCATTTCTTCAGGAGTCATCTTGACGATTTGGCCATTCAAAACTTTATAGCCTTTTTCATCGGATTGCTTTTTACGAAGCTGTACGTGACCATCTCGAATGCGGTCAACAATACCCATCTTACCAATTTCTTTATGGTGTAGATTTAGCGCGGCCTCTGAAATTTGCTCAATGGCAACTAGGGCGCGACTATACAATTCTTCGCGAATACTCATTACTCTTCTCCGTGATCAATTTCAAACGCTAACACAGATGACAACGCTTCAATAGAGCTAAGAGTTGAATCAGGGTCACAAAGACCGCCGGAATTCTTAAGAGCTGTTAGAGAATGAGGGTCTAGCACAATGGTGTTGCCATCACCAAGAATGAATTCTATGTCTTGCCCTTTTTCTATTGCTTTGTCAACTGCGCTGCCAATAAAATCACGGTCATCGCAATCTGCAGATTCTTCGCTTTCACTATAGATGGAGTCGATAGCAAATCGATGAGGCATCTTAGATTCCATATCAATTACCGAGTACTTCCACGCTGATACATCATCTACGCTTTGTACCGGTTCATTTTTATGATCGTCAACTTCATCGGCGTGAGGATCGACATGACGAGTGCGAGTAGACAACATTGCTTCTACCGAACTACGTGACATAGGTGGAATTGCTTCGCTTGGATGCAAGCGCATCTCTTGAAGATTTGTGCGAACTACATCTACACTCTTCTCCATGACATACGCGGCTTTGCTGTTCAGAGATTCTAGCAAATTAGCCTTTGTTGCGACCAAGTCTAATTTATCAAAAGACATTTGGTATACCCTTATTAGTGAATTCTTGAATATTTATTAAACTCCGTTAGTCGATTATGTTGACTAACCGATAACGGTGACCCGTACCTAAAAGATCTTACCTGATAGGTTAACTCTGCATATATGAAATAAGTGCATCATTTAGTCTAATCTCAGATTCTTTTAGATCAATTAGATCTTGCATTATTGATTCATTTAATGATTCGGTTTGAGTTTGTTGCTCAGGGGAATCTGAATTGACCGGCTCTGGGGCTAGCATAGCTTGCAATTCGCTATCATTCTTAATTAGCCTCTGCTGCTCTTTTGCTTCTTCGGGCGTCATGTTCAACACGCGTGTGTAGATATATTCGCGCGACAAGTACTTACCAACAAATTGATCTAAACCCTGCAGATTCATAGTCATCTGAGACAACTTTTCCTGTTGCATTGCTTCGGCGAAGTAGTTGTTTGCGGCATATTTGTATACAATTTTTGACTTTATTTCTTCCCACTCTTCGCGAGTCATGACTCCGGTTAGAGTCAAATGTACACGAAGAAGTTCATCAAATAGTGTATTGAACGCAGCGCGAAGACGCTGAATGAATCGTGAGAAGCGCAGTTCGTCGCGAGTAACAGCGGTACCACCGGAGAAGATGGATGGCTGCTCCGCGAAACGACCAGCTGGAACGTTTAGAGCTACATATAGCTTATCTTTGAAGTACTCAGCCTCACCCATCTCACCGACTTGTTGACCGCCTTCTAAAGTGGTGATTTCTGTGCCGCGAGAACCTTCTTTACGAGGCAACCAGAAATCTTCGGTTAGGGCCATGAATTTCTTATCGTTTTTGATTTCACCTGTTGCAGCATCATAAACAATCTTCGATCTTTGCTTATTAGCAATTTCTTGAACGTATTGCTCGGCTTTAGCTTTTGGTAAATTACCGGTGTCAATATAGAAGATGCGACGTTCAGGCGCGCGACTTAGTCGATAGATTATTGTGGCATCTTCCATCATGCGCAAGTTTGTAGCAGTGCGCAATGCCTTGTGAAGATAACTAATCACCATCCCTGTTTGCGGATCGACTAAACCTGATGGGCAATAAGCAACAGAATCATGAGTGATGATAATGTCTTGCGATTGTTGCCCAGACTGTAGACCCATAGTAGCAGCTTTGTTCTGCGTGCTTGAGCCGATGCCACGCTCGTTATAAATGAAGTACTCGCGTTCGCCTGTGACTAGGAGACTTCTAGATTCAACGTCATATGCGCGTTGCACCTCACGAATCAGCTTAATTTTGCGCGGGTCAACGTATTGCAAGCTTTGAATGCCAGCTTTAGGATTGTCGTTATCGATATTGATGAAGTAGTTTACACGCCCGTCGATATACCAGCGTTTGAAAATATCATAGCCCTTTCGGTTGAACATCAAGCAATCATATACGTACTCGAACGCTTCGCTAATTTTAGTTTTGATAGCATCCGGCACGTCAGTTGCTTCGCTCATATCAACTTCAACCGAGCGACCATTTTCATCCATGATAATCGCTTCTGAAACAATTTCTTCAATGCACTGATCAACCTCTGGCACGAAAATCATTTCACGATATTTTTCGATGAATCCATTCTCAGTATTGGTCTGATTGTCCAATGAGATAGCGTTGACATTCGAATTGATAAAGCCGCCAGTTGCTGACTCTATCTTAATAGACGCCGAATTATCAACGGCATCGGTAGGCAAGCGCGGTTGCTGATTTGCATCTTCGCTCTTACTACCAATTTGGAAACCAAATAATCGAACACCCATAATTATTCCTTAAATTCTTTGCAATTATTAAAATGATATCTTTTCATGTTTGGTCCACTACCTTCTTTTAAGCAATGAGGGCAAATGAACTTAGTTCGTTTATATTGAACTACTGATTTCTTTTTGCCTATTAGTGTATGACAATTATCAAAATGATGTCTTGGCATAACATTTGCGCCACCTTCAACTAAACAGTGAGGGCACATTATTTTACGTTTAGGAACTTTCATTTTTAATATGGATTCAGCGGAATGTGTTTTTCCGTAAAATGGATTGTTGATTCCACCGTTAACAACCGATAAATTCGCTTTAACATCATCGCTTCTCTTTTTTCCGAGTTTAGCAATAGACATTTTTACTTTTGCCTCATCAGTGTGTCTAATCCCGGCCATACTCCACTGTTTTCCACCTTTCCATCTATTTAGCCATAAATCTGGTTCTATACGTAAAGCCACAGATAAGAAATTATGTTCAATTTCATATGCATGCTCTTTAGAATCACATAAAATTATATCTGTAATTGAAAAAGAATTTCTATCTTCTTTCAATAAACCATTAACGATTTTACTAGAAGTGAAATATGGAAAATCATGAGATTCGTTTAATAATTGTAATGGATCAGCATTTGCAACCTTTACTCCGGCATACAATTTGCCAGATTTATGTTCAATAATATAAAAATACGGACAATTCACATTAACTCCGTTGGAGATCGACTCATAATAAACGGTATTTAACCCAGAAAAGACAAAGGGAGCCGAAGCTCCCTTGATCTTATTGCAACCGAGTTAGGATGAAGAACCCATACCGGAAATCTTATCGGTTGTGAAGTAGTCATATGCGAATGTTACGTCAAATTCTTCAATCTGATCGTTAGCGTCATATGCTAGTTCAATTGGACCAATCATAACTGGCCACGCCTTTTTCAGATAGTACTTCTTCAGATCAGAATGACCATCTTTTGCTAGCTGTGTAACTTCAATATCCACATACAAGAACTCGTGACCGCCGACCACGGCTGCGTTCTCAATAGCGGGTGTGCCAAAGTCCAACATCGCTAAGCGGTTCTGCCACGCTTCAAACGCATTACGAACTGAAAAGTCTTCGTCGTTAATAACGCGCACAGACCAATCTTCATATATACGGTCGCCCGCGTACTTGATCATACGACCAAAGTACGGGACTTGAACCTGCCCAACCATCATACCAGGTAGACTGGCTGAACGACATAGGAACGTAAATGTTTCGTCAACGCTAGCTACATCACTCGGGAAACTAATCACGACGCGATATAGGTTTGGGCGAGCGCCACCAAATTTAAGTTTTGAACGGAAGGCCGTTGCATCAAATCCACTAGCCATCATTGTCTCCTATTAAACTGAGCCAACAACTTCATCGAAGCTGGCGCTATTGCCAACCGCCACGAAGTCTAGGCGAATAAAGTTGATTGAGTAGTTCGGCTTCACGAAGACTTGACCAACGAAGCGATTTGCCTGAATAACGTCAGGTGTGTTAACTCGGCTATCGGCAACAACTTTAAAGTCGGTGATACCACGACGACCTTTTACGTTACGCAGGAACGGTTCAACGATGCTAACGAACCGGCGCTGAGTGAACTCGTCGTTGAACTCGAACAACAGGCTGTTCGCAGCAGTAGCGATAGTCTTCTCAAGGATGATGAATAGACGACGCACGTTGATGCGTGAGAACGCGCTTTCAACGCCAAGCAGGGTCTTATCACCATACATCACTGGGCCGGCGACCGGTAGAATAGTTACAGGGTTAACGTCGTTGATGTATAGAGCATCGCGTTGAGTTTGATCTGGCGACCACGCTAGCTTAACTACGTTCTTAATCTGGCCCTTAGACGAACCTGCAGCAGATACCCAAGTTTCGCGTTCACGATCAACGCGAGCATATAGCCCGGCATGATCGCCGTTCAGCGGAACCCAGCGGAACACATCATTGTATTTGTCATACATGTATTTCCAACCAGAGTCCATTGTCGCATAGCTGCTAGATGTTACTTTATAACGATCATCCACAACAGCGTCAACTTCTCCGCCACGATTGTTAACTACTGATTCCATAGCCGGGCTTAGGAATACCAAGCAGTCCTTACGAACTTCGGCAATTGATTCTACTAGGTAGTTAGCTAGAATCGCTTCACCGTTTTTGATAGCGTCACCAGCAATGATTAATGGTGCATTAATCGTAGTTGAATTGCTAAAATGACTATACCCAGTGATGTAATCGTCGATGCCAGCAGACGAAGAATCATATGAACCGCCTGAGAATTTTTGAATCATAGCAACACCACTTTGGGTTGGAGCTAGGCCGCCGCCATACACATACTTAGACTGCGTATTGAGCACATCACGCCAGAACAACGATACGCCGCTATCGCTAACTGCATCTGAGTTGAGCGAGATGTTTGTGAATTGTTCTAGCACTGTAAGCTTAGCGCCTGAAAACTTACCACCCACATCAACAACGATAGCATGGAGGCTATTACTAGACGGACCCTTGGTGAACAGATCGGCATACAACCAACTCTTTCTAATGCGCAGCGGGGTTCCACGACCTACATATGTGCGATCAAGCGTAATAGTCTTCGCGTTATCATCGATAGCCATTACGCGATATTTTACCCCGTCAACGATCAAGAAATCACCAAAATCTGCACCAGCATTAAAGTATGTTGCAGCGGAAGCAGTACCACTGTAAGGAATAATGCGTGAACGAATTGGCGATGCGCCACCAAAGTTAAGTGCAAATGTAATTGCCGGAATAGCTTTAATGTCAGTCGCGAATGCTGAACTAGATGCACAAGTGATTACGGCTAATGAATTACCGCGTTCACCAGCACACTTAGCGATAAAGTTGTAACCGCTTAGTTGAGCTACATCATATGTTTCGCTATTCTCAACAAGACGACGATTGGCACCAGTCATTGCTGGGAAGCCGGCGTTGAATGTGTTACCAGTTGGATTAATACGAACTACGTATGCGCCTGACGTATATGCAAAAAATGACGCGATGGTGAAGAAATCTTGCGCAATTTTATTAGTTGGGTAGCCAAAGCGGTTAACTAGATCAGTTTCGTTTGAAACCAATGTAGGAATACCGATAGGACCCCAATCAAATTGACCAGCAAAGGCACCAAGAGAAGAAATCTCTTCGACAGCCGAAAGCGTTAAGTCAATTTCGCGCACGGCTACTGCCGGACTAATTGGAAAACTCATGTTTATCTCCCATAGGGTTTGTGTATTTTGCCACAATTGACACTCACAACATATTTAATCAAAAACGGAACTCGGCGGAAATATGAAAATCTTACGATCAATAAAATTTATCAGAACCAATTCGACCTATTAAAAAAATTAATTTTACATCTAGATGAACTGAATGTATAATGGTTCTACAGCGGAGCTGCATGGACACGCGGAGCGGGGACATGATCAGCCAAATCCGCTAGATTCTACTTGAACAGACAATTAATCCACTCGCCATGAACAACAACTGTGGCTCGGAACGTAGTGGAGAGCCACAGTTGTTAGACTCTAGAAGAGATTGATTATCGCGCTATCGCGCTATCGCGCGCCCTACGGGACCATTTACATACTTATAACACTAGAGTATAATAATCTCTAGTTCCATTAACTAACCGAGGCACCATATGAAAAATCGCTTATACATCATTGAAGGTCAAGACCGCTGTGGTAAATCAACAGCAGTTAACCTACTACGCTCCAAAATTACGAACCCGAAAATTCTTGTACTACATTCTTCTAAACCTCCTAAGGGCGTTAATCCCGAAACATGGACTCGCGATCATTATGAGACCGTTCTTAATAATGTACTATACTTAGTTGAATCTGAAGGGTACGATGTTATTATGGATCGTTCATGGCTCGGTGAAGCAGTATACGGTCCTCTATATCGTGGTATTTCAATTCCACAAAATGAACTGGAACAATCATTTCTTTTAGAACCCGATGACGTTAATCTAATCAAACTACTTGTTTTGGTTGATGATGCATCCGGTATTGCATCTAGATCAGACGGCGAATCAATGTCAGAAGATCTTACTTTCCTAGAACATGAACGCGCTTTATTCAAAACTGCATTTGCTAACACTTCTATTGTTAACAAAACTCTGATTGATTGGGAATATGAAGAATTTAGTAAAGCTGCACTAAATAACATCGTGGAGACTATGATTAATGAATAACTGTGAATCAATTCGTTCGGCGTTAGGCGAAAAATTACTTAATCGGGAATTTGTCACTGATAAGTCTGGTGTAAAATGCATTGAGATTATTAATGCGTCGTTCATTGCAGATGAGCCTACTATCTTTGGAGTGTTAACTGAATACGCTGATCGTGAACTTCAATGGTACCAATCATGCTCACTAAATGTAAACGATATCCCGGCGCCAGTGCCACAAATTTGGCAAGCTGTTGCATCTAAAGTTGGTTTTATTAACTCTAACTACGGTTGGTGTGTTTGGTCTGAAGAAAATGGTGATCAGTATACTCATTGTTTGAATGAACTTCTGATTAACAAAGATTCGCGTCGTGCATGCATGATCTACATTCGACCTAATATGCAAGTCGAATATAAGAAAGATGGTATGTCAGATTTCATGTGCACATATTCAACCCAAGTCTTCATTCGTGATAACAAGCTACATTACATAGTCTTGATGCGCAGCAATGATTCATGGGCAGGTTATAAGAATGACAAGTATTGGCATGATCACGTGCACAAGATTCTGCTGAATGATCTAAAAGACGCATATCCAGAACTGCAATTAGGCGTGATGTATTGGAACGCCGGGTCTCTTCATGTATATGAACGACAATTTTATCTAGTTGATTATTACTTGCGCACTGGGCGAACCGATATCACTAAGGACGAATATAGAATGTTATATCCTGATAGCCAATACAAATAAGGATTGCATTGAATTATGAAGAACTTCATCATCGACATTGATGGGACTCTTTGTGAGGAACTTGCTGGGAAATATTCCTATGCAAATGTTCCTCCTAAGTTGGAGATGATTAACAAAGTTAATCAGTTGTACGATTCTGGTTCAAAAATCATTCTCTTTACCGCTAGAGGCATGCGTACATATTCAGGTGATATTGAACAAATCAATTTACATGTTCGTCCAGTTTTGGTAAAATGGTTAGGTGAACATGATGTTAAGTATCATGAGCTTGTTATGGGTAAACCTTGGGCGAAAGACTGTTATTATGTTGATGATCGCGCCCTCCATCCTGAGGAATTTTTGAAGCTATGAAGCGAATTTGTATCATCCCAGCCGCGGGTTTAGCAACCCGCCTGCGCCCGCTGTCTAACTGTATGTCAAAGGCGATGGTTCCTGTTTGTGGGAAACCGATTCTTGGCCATATTTTTGACATCCTTGAAGATATCGTTGATGAAGTCATCGTCGTAACGGGTACGCATGGTGATATTGACGAATATGTCGGCCGCCAAACAAATCGACGCATGATCATCAAAACAGCCAAACAAGAGACGGCGGTTGGTCCGTTAGATGCTATCGCTCGCGGTTGGAGTAAAGTGGTGTGCGAAGACGACGCCAACGTTCTTATTTGGCTGGGTGATACTTTAATCGCAAATCGTGAAGAAGTTAAAGAATTTACGTCATTCCATAAGAATTCGCCTGGATGTCGAGTAGCAGTATCATCGGTGCCAGATTGGTCTCGTTGGTGCATGGCCAAAGAAAACGAAGATGGTGTTACATATTTTGACAAACCTGAAAAACAACCGCCGACTGATAAAGCGGTCATTGGTTTGTATTGGTTTAGCCGAGCTGATCTATTCACTGAGTGCATGAATCATGGTCTTAGTGAATCATTTGAAATCAAAGGGATGCTAGACGCGATTCGTGAAAACACGCGGCTAGTTGAATTCGCGTCATGGCTTGATTGCGGCGATCTGCCATCTTTGGCTAGTGCTAACTCAGTTTTGATTAGTCGGAAATCTCGCGCTCATAACTCCGTAACAATCGAGGACGGTGTTGTAACTAAACATCTGTCATGTGACGATGAGAGAAACTGGTATCATTCCATTCAACATGATAAGAATATAGTTCGTCTAATGCCTCAGTATATTTCCGATGAGGGCGACAACGGTTTTTCAATTGAAGTATGTTCTGGGAATACTCTTCAAGATATGCTGGTGTTTGATAACATCAGGTCTGACGCGTGGCTACATATTTTAAAACGCGTGATGAAGCAATATCTCATCGCGTTTGATACTAGCGAAAACGTACGCGAAGCAACATCGGACCCTCATTATATGTTTCATTGGAATATTGCGCAGCGGTTCAATCAAAGTGAACGACGCGGTATTGAAATTCCATATTCTGCAAAAGTATTCTTAGACGAAACATATTCGCTACTAGCAAAACGCATGCAATATGTAGGAATGTACAATGTAATTCATGGCGATTTCCATTTTGGAAATATCTTCTACGATGCAAGTTGTGACAAAGTTAAAGCAATAGACCCTCGAGGAAATTGGGACGGTCGTCAAACAACTAACGGTTATATGCTATATGATTTTGCGAAACTGCTGCAATCGGTGTATGCCGGATACGCGTGGGTTGTATCTGGCGTGCCAGTTAACGAAAAACTGCGAACTGAGTTAACTGAACACATTAAAACATTTATGCACCCGGCGCTATTTGATTTAGCAAGGCGATATGCACTACTGTTACAATTATCTGCTATTCCACTGCATTATGATAACCCAGATAGACAACGACGAATGCTAGAAACTTCTATGAAATATATTTTGGAGCCACATCAACTATGACAAATATCGCTTTCGCTAAGATTGGAAAATCTATTAAATTCAAAACTCCATTTTCACCTGTGGGTGGTGACAATGAAGCGCCTGCTGTTGTTCGTGCTATCGCGAACAACAATCCCGATAAAAAGATTTACATTATCGGGCGTTCTGATTTTGATAAGTTAACTGAAATAGAACGCATTCAAATGTTTCCATATGACAACGTTGTTAATGTTTGGAGTGTGTCTAAAACTAAAACGTATACAAACAAGCATGATTATAATGACCCGTTTTTCCAGCACATCGGGAATTACTTCAAAGAAAATAATATCAAAATTGACTTTGGAGTAATGATGGTCGGTCAAGTTGGTAATGTAGTAATTCCAGGAAAGATCAAACAAATTAGAAACCCTGATGATATTGCTTCTATCATTGACATGTCTTTGAATTATTCTGCCCCAATCGCTATTTGGTTGAATGAATACAAAGTTCCATATGTTGAAGTTATCAACGATCCACGTTATACGATGGCGCAAGCTCGCGATATCTTTCATATGCCTAGTATATCTTTGGGTCAATTCAATTGGACATATGAATTCAATTCAATTAAGTCGTATGAAGATCAAGAGCGTCAAATCACACCAATGAAATCTGTTTATGCCGGTATGGAGAAGGCATTTCTTGTTGGTCGAAAGCGCCAAGACGTATCAAAAATGCCGAAGGCTAGAAATTTCTGCGTCGTATTAAATGAAGGTGACCCATCTCGTTATAACATGCTTAATGATTGGGTTCTTAGCAACATGAGCGACGTTGAGGTATACGGTCGTTGGGAACACCCGAAAGCTCAACCCGAAGTTGATTCTCGCTTCCGTGGCTCGGTTTATCTGGAAGAAGCTCAAAAGATTATGAGTGAGACGAAGTATACTCTAATCATTCCTATTCGAGAAGGCTGGGTTACTTCGAAGTATATCGAAATGATTCATGCAGGCGTTGTTCCGTTTCTGCATCCAACGTACGATATGCAAGGTCATATTCAACTACCAAAGATTCTTCGCCCAGCTTCACCTGAAGCGATGTTTAAAACGATTGAGAAACTAGAATCTACGCCTGGTGCGCGTGAAGCTCTGCTAGAACTGTTGAGTAAAAGTATTTTGAGTGATGACTTATATTCTGGGAAATGCATCTCAGATAGCATCCTAGAAGCGGGCCATAAACAGATCGGCGAGGAATATGTACCGGCTGACCTAGCTAAGTACACTCCGGTAAAATCCATTTCACTTGATGATTTCTTTTAAGGGATAAAATATGAACTACAAAATTGACGTATATTCTGCATCCTGGTGCCCAAACTGCAGCGTGCTAAAAAACAGTCTAGATGAAGCAAACATCCAGTATGAAGTTGTTGATTGTGATAGCGACGAAGGTATGAGCCGGGCTTCCGCCCTTGGCATCCGTGGTCTGCCTACTACTGTAATTAGTCAAAATGGTGCAGTGATTCGTCAGATCGTAGGTCTGCAGCCGGTATCACAATATGCACCATACTCAAACGCTATTATTGAAAACCCTGAAGAGGGTCCTGCACTAAATGGCTAATGAAATTACTTGGGCGCCACATATCCCACTTATTGGCGGGTTCCCTATCGGCACAGAAATGGCACTTGGCTGCCCACCGGAGGAAATTTTTAGTTACCCCAATCACTTTGGTAACGATAAGCATTACGTAAACTATCAGAAGAATACTTTGGGCCGAAGTCATCTTAAGTATACTGTGTTGGACCCGGATGATCTATCGTTTGACCGAAAGATTAATATCATCGTTGGTACACCAACTTGCGCCGCCCTCTCCCAATTGAACACTGGTACAAAGCCGGAAGCAAAAGGCGCGGGTTGTGCAAAGAATGATTTTATGATGATGGTGTTCCGCCATGGCATGAAAAAGTTTGATGCCGATGTTATCATTGTGGAAAACGCTCCTGCATTATCCACTCCGAAAGGTCAACCGGTCGCAGATGCACTGTATGAAATTTGTAAAGAGAATGGCTATTCTATGACTCTATACAAAACTTCAACGCATTTTCATGGTATACCACAACGCCGCGATCGAACATTCGCGATTGCTTGGAAATCTCCAACGGCGCCTCTAATGGAATTCCATCGCTCCGAAGCAGATAAGTTTGCCGACTATCTTAAGAAGATTCCTGCTGATGCTCAGCATAACGAACCCAGCGACGTCATCAACTTCAAACTACTTGAAGACGGATATTGGAAATTCATTAATGCCACAATCGGCGATCCACGTAAGCTGCTGCCAGAATCCGGCCATATCACATGTTTTAATTATGTGAATAAGAACGGTTTGTTGGACAAGGCGATCGTGTGGCTTCGCGAAAACGGCACTGAACGCAACATCAAACTAGCCGAGCACGCTAAGGCGAAATTTGATGCAGGCAAAGGCATCTGGGATGGCTCGGTTCATGTGTTCACCGACGTGATGAATGCTTATATTGGGAGGAATGCAAATGATACTGTGCATCCTATAGAGGACAGGTCGTTAACCGTTAGGGAAGGTATGCATATGATGGGCCTGCCTCATGATATGGAGCTACTTGGTGGTCGTACCAATGTAAATCACATTGCGCAAAATGTACCAACCTGCACCGCTCGCTATGTCGTAGAGCAGGCTGTGAAATTTGTTGAAGGTGAGCTACCAGATTCTGGTCTGAAATACCTTAAGCAGGACAACTGGAACAAGCGGATCGTCGCATACGATACCGAATCACCGCCAACGTTGGACGACCTATAACGAAATGATCTAAAGGGACCTATTTACATGGTCCCTTTTTTGTTTTATAATATCTCTATCAAGAATGGAGAATCGCCATGACTAAGACTGTAGCTGACCTGATTGAATATCTGCAGACTCTGCCTCAAGACGCTGAAGTGTCAATCCTGGCCGAAGAGAGTCGCGGATTTGGAACATATACGCGTTTCGCCAATGACGTTGATTTTGAGTATGACTGTGAGCTGTTAGATTTTCGCGGAGATCATATACCGGATCATTATCTAGGCAAAGGCAAATCGTTTGTGTATATCGGTCGCCGATAAGCTAAAGACATATAACATACTTGGTGATTTTAATGAATATCTTTGTCACTGACATGTGCCCAACTATTTCAGCTATCAACTTACCGGATATTCTTGTTCGTAAGATGATAGTTGAAACAGCTCAACTGCTATCAGGAGCACATATTGTGCTCGACGACAACAAAGTTGCGTATAAGTTAACGCATAAAAATCACCCTAGCGCAAAATGGGTTCGTGCATCTGATTCAAACTATCGTTGGGCGTTCAAACATTTGGAAGCTCTATGCCGTGAATATCAACATAGATTCGGGAAAGTTCATAAAACGGAACTAGTTGCCTTACCAGCGTTAGAATCAATTCCGAAAAACATTAGTAAGTCGCCGCTGACCGGTTTTGCTATGGCTATGCCAGATAACTTTAAGTTACTTGGTATACATGATGAGACGCGCGCATATAAAGCGTATCTTCGAGCAAAATTTGAAAACTGGCAAACGCGCACTGATAAAAAGTGCATCGTTCCGACGTGGACCAATAGAAACAAACCAGATTGGGTAGCCTAATGGATTTCGTCCACACCTTTAAAACCGATTTACATCTTAAAGAAATTAGTGTATAATGGAGTCTATCATGCATGATGATGTTTTAGAAGAGGCCGCGCGACTTGTATATGAATCGTGGAGGGAATTTCCTGGATGGCTTCCTTGGGTGCCAAATGGTAATTCAATAAGACAGGATGAAGCTCGCGGTGTAGCTGCGCGAATCCTCCGTATTAGATACCTTCATACTGATGTGCCAAAAGTAAGCGAACAAAGTAAGCACTCACTATATCCATTCACGATCGGTGATGCACCTATTCGCTACTATAGATCTTCATTACCTAATGAAGATCTCTGTGTTAATTGTGGTCAAGCTAAAGAATGGCACTTTGATGACAAGTGCCCATCTAACATAATGCTATGCTCCGGTGAATAAATGTACCAACCTGATGGATTTAAGTTTATCAAAATTGGCAGTGGCGACTCCACTGTTGTGAAACTATTTGCATACTGGAGAGGAGGTTATTGTGGGAGTGATGCATGGCGGCTAAACAGTGGATGCACCAAGATTATCAGTCTTGATGAAGGGGTGATAGATGCTCATGCGAGCGAACCAATCGCTCAGCACTACTACGAAGTCCACGGCGAATCTGGGTCAGTCTACAAAATTTGCAATGTTGAAGGTTTGTATCCAGGTAACTTTATCGTAGGCGTGTTCAACGAAATTATGAAGGGGGGTGCAACCGTTATCACTCTCGAAGAAGCAATCAAAATAATCAACAAAGAGGTTTAAATGTCAGAATTCAATAGTTGTGCTCACCTAGTTAAAAGCGAAGATCTTGAAGCGGCTCGTCAACTATACGATGAACTTCTTCTTAGCAATCAAGACCCGTATGCATATATTCTGAACCTACAGAACAGTCTGCAAGAAAAACTGTCTTCGTCACTTGGTCGCCTTAAAGCACCTAAAGACCTAAAGACTAAAGGCGAGGTGTATGATTTTGTTCTTCAGCAAAAGATCGCCCTTGATGATGAGTGGCGGGAAATGGTAGAAGCCATGGCGGGCATGTCTCTCCCGGAGAAAGATCGCTCGGCATTGTGGAAAAAATGGAAAGGTAAGTATGAAGACCTTCGAGCTGAAAACATCGACAGTCTTAGCCATGAAGACCGCCTTGAACTGATGTTCGAAGTCATTGACGCCGCTCATTTCTTTAACAACGTTCTACTTGCTCTTGGCGTAGATGCTGAGACCTATTTCACTCTATACTACATCAAAAACGCGGAGAACATCGCTCGTCAAAAACGAGGCTATTAATGATTGAGTCGTTTAGTGGCGAATACCGATTCCTAAGTAACTTTTATCCCGTCGAGGTTGTTCTCGACGGTGTTACTTATCCAACTGTTGAGAATGCGTATCAAGCAGCGAAGACTCTAGATTTAGAGAAGCGAAAAGAATTTCTAGGCGTGACGCCTGGGCGCGCAAAGCGCCTGGGACAGAGCTTAGAACTTCGGCCGGATTGGAATGCTGTTAAGTTGAGTGTTATGAAGCGGCTCAACGAACAAAAGTACATGCGACCTGACCTTCGTAAAAAGCTATGCGACACGTACCCGATCGATATTGTTGAAGGTAATACTTGGGGTGATACGTTTTGGGGTGTATGCGAAGGTAAAGGGTCAAATCATTTAGGCAAAATTCTAATGAAAATTAGAATGCAACTTATAATCGACGATATGCGCGAGGTCACATGAGCAACGATACTAAGATGTACATTGCGGTTCTTGATGAAGTGCCGGATTTCATGGTGCCGACTTTAGTTGCGCATTCTGTATTAAGTGCTCACCTAAAGATGCATGGCAATTCTTCTGTGTATGATGAATGGTTAACTTCTTCTTTCAAGAAGGTTGTTGTAAAAGTCAATCGGCGCGAATTTAATAAGATAGTTACTACTTTGGTACATCACGCGGGCCATGAAAACAAAACCCTTGGTGGCGAACCATCATGCCTCGTTGTTGAGCCGGTGTATTACAATGACATTCCTAACGTCTTGAAATTTGCCAAACCATGGACTGTTGCTGGTAATGGTGTTCGCGAGTGACTCTAACAACCGTCGTAAATCTCAAGCGTGAGCCTTATGATGTCTACATCGGTCGAGGTTCTATGTGGGGTAACCCGTTCAAGATGGAGTCAGAGGCTGATCGTGAGCGAGTCATCCAAGCGTATAAGGAATATCTGAAGAAAGCTATCACCCTCGGTGAAATAAGTATCCTTGACCTCAAAACGCTTAAGGGCAAACGATTGGGCTGCTACTGCAAGCCGAAGGCGTGTCATGGCGACATTTTAGCCGCGATTGCTAATTTGATATAACAAAATGTTCTAAAAAATTTCACATGGCCTGTTTACACGGGCCATTTTTGTTTGTATAATTACACCATCGAACAACGAATCGTGGAGATTCAAATGGCCAAAGCCAATCTTTGCTTCAATCGCGTCGGTAACGATGGTTACAAACTCGCTCGTCGTACTGACGGGACGTGGTTTATCAAAGAGGGCTATTTTGCTCAAGGCCTTGGGTGGACGACCACGAAATGGAAGGAAATCGACGGCGAAAGTGATCACGTCGTACAAACATGTCTTAAGGTTTATGAGGCAGGTGAGACTTGCGCCCATGTCGGATTTGGACACCTTGTCGTGTTCACTAATGGTGAAGGTTTGCGCCTTCCGAAAATGAGCGCGTAAGATGTTAGAGTCGATTGAATTCTTTGCAAAAAGCAGCGCAATTGCGTTAACAGCTGTATTCTTTATGCAGAATGGAAACATCGCAATCCCTCAGAAATTGCCAACTGCGGTAGATTCAACCGCGGCGGTAGAAGAGTACAATAGCGTCATGCGGGAATGGTGCAAAAAGCACGTTTCTTGTAGTAAAGTCGCAGAAGCGGTGTATTTTGAGGCCCGAGGCGACGGAGTTTCCGGTATGCACGCGGTCGCAAATGTGATCATGAATCGAGCCAAAGCATCTGGTGAGACTCCCTATCAAGTTGTTGCGAAACCTAAACAGTTTTCTTATCTTGCTAGAAAAGACCTCACCATCGATGACTATGACAGCTATGACGTGGCGCTGCGTATCGCGGCTCTAGCTGTGACTGGAAAGCTACCCGATATAACTAATGGTTCCACCCATTATGTAGCGCCAAAGCGTCTAGTGAGCATTCCAAAGTGGATAAATGCGATGGAGCGCACGGTCGTCCTGAACGATCATCACTTTTTCCGCGATTAACCATTTACAAGCTGTTTCTACTGTGTTATAATTGCTACATCAACAACATGAGGATACAAAATGAAATCTGTGAGTCGTTTTGCAATGGTTGCTGCTCTCGGCGCTGCTTTGGTTGGTTGCGGTCAGCGAGTGGAAGTTCCCCCAGGTCATGTCGGCAAGTCGATGGGCACCGAGGGTTACTACAGCGGCGTGATTCCAACATCTAAATTTCGTCTGCCTAAGTGCTGGTCGTATTGCGATAAGCTAGTTCTGCTTGAGGTTGCCGATCGTCAAGTGAACGAGCGAATCAATCTATTCATGCCGAAGGATAAGCTTAAGATGGATGTTAGTGTTCAGCTAACACTGTCGGTGAACCCGGAGTCATATGAATACATCTTTGCGAACGTGACTCCGGCTGGCACCGATGATACAGTTGATAGTATTCCGGTTGGCAAGGTATACCAAACATACGCCCAGCAGGTAATTCTGTCTAAGACGGCTGAGATTCTTAGCAAATATACTATCGCGGAAGTAGCTTCTTCGCGTGAGATGATCAACGAAGAACTGCGTAAGAATCTAACGGATACTCTAGCGGCAAAAACTCCGTTTAGTGTACGAGCCGCCAGTCTAGTTGACGTTGCGTATCCAGATGTGATCACACAAGCGCAGGAGAATGCAGCTGAACGTCGTGAAAAGATTCAACAAGAAGAAGCACAGCTGGAAATCAGCAAAGTGTCTCTTGAGCGTGAACTGCAAGAGCAACAACTGCGTCGTAAAATTGACGTAGAGAAGGCTGAGGCCGAGGCTGAAGTTAACCGCATCGTAGCTGACTCTATGACAGCCGCGTATAAGTCATACCGCGCCCTCCAGATTATGGAAAAGCTCGCAGAATCTGACAACAAAGTCTTTGTTCCGACTGAAATGCTAGATTCTATTGCCGCACAAGTACAACTGGGTCGTCAATAGACGACCCTCACTTATAGGAGAATTATGTGATCTGGTTAACTAACTTTCTGCTGACGTTTGTAAAATTTCTACCATTTACTCTGCTTATTGTTGCACTATACGTCATTGGATTAATTCTAAAACGATATATGAACATTCCCGAACGGACAATGAAAGAAGGGAATATTTGTTTGCTAATCGCTTTGATTGTTAATCTAGTTGCAGCAATTGCGTTTAGCATTGTCTCGGCTAATAGTTATACGATGCTAACTGAGCCGGTTCGTAAGATGGGCAACGAGCATCTGCAAACGCAAACGACTATTGAGTATACTCTTCAAGACAATACTCGGCAACCAAAACATACAGACGAAGAACGTGCAAAACGTTTTGACGAATTGACTAACTATAAAGAAGATTAATCATGAAAGTGGCATACGCATCCGATTTGCATCTTGAACATAAACAACTTAAACTGGATAACACTGTTAATGCTGATGTGCTGGTGCTGGCGGGTGACGTATGCATCGGTGAATCCCTAAGGAGATTTCCATTTTACAACAATGATCGTGGCACCGGCTCAATTCATGAATATAATTCGCAGTTCTATCAAAAGTTCTTTGAAAACATCGCGGAACAGTTTAACCACGTGATCTATGTCGCCGGAAATCATGAACACTATCAAGGTACTTATTCGAAATCAATAAAGGCTTTGCGTGAAAACACAAAAGCTGTGTCGGATAACATCCACTTCTTAGATGCGGAATCTATCGATATTGATGGTGTGCGTTTTATTGGAGGCACACTGTGGACAAACTTCAATCACGGCGATGAATTTGCCATGTTTGCTGCCAGTCAAGGGATGAATGACTTCCGCGTAATTACTTACGATTACAACGACATGTATCGTGCTCTACGACCTCGTGATACAATTTTTGAACATCAGCGCTACGTAGATTATATCAAAGCAGCTAGCAAAGATCATGACCGCGTGGTCGTCGTCAGCCATCACGCCCCAACGTTTCAGTCGATCGCAGAATGTTACGTCGGAGATTCTTTAAATGACGCATACGCGTCTGACCTATCAAATTTGATCCTTGATCGCGAAGGCATTGTCAAGTGGGTGCATGGCCATGTTCATCATAACTTTGATTATGAAGTATGGCAGTGCCAAGTCCTATGTAATCCTCGCGGTTATCCTGGCGAACGCAAACGCGAATTTGAGCTAATGACATTTGAGGTTTAAGCGATGGCTATTAAGAAACCTGATGATATTGACGAACTTTTTTCTGAACTGAAAAATGAATCACAAATAAAAGCTCCGAGACCAAATGCGGAATATATTGAGCTTGAACTAAGTGAATATGCTTCTTCGGTTGGGCCTTTTGGTGAATATAAAATCATCCAGTCAATCTCTACATCTCAGCTAGAATATAACGAACAGCAGCGCACATACTTTGTAGATTGCGTGCCGTTTCAACCATTCATGGCTGATGTTATTCGCCATTGGGACGCTAGTACATTTCCACAATTAAAGCTAGCGTTGGTATCTGCTACAACTGATAAAGTTGCAATCATGCGTGTTAGTGGCGCCAAAGTATTCAAACAAGCCGTGAATATGACTACCTTGGTGTCAATCGACTTTGTTTTAGACAAAGAACATAATAGCGACGCCATTAATTCAACAGGAATTCGTATGAAAATGAATGTTCTTGTTGATGAATTCGAAATGAGTGATCTGTTTAAGAAAAAGCGTAAAGACACTATCAAATATACGCATAACCCGTACGTAGGTTTGGGTGGCGCTATCACCACCACAAACGGCTACTTTCACGACACAACCACAAGTGACGTCACCAGACAGTGCGACGATGCAGTAGCTCGCGCACTATCTCAACGCATAAAAGAAATTGAAGATCAAAAGACAGTTAAAGCAGAGGATGAGATTAGCTACAAAGCCATTTTTTCTGCATTGACGGAGCTATCAAAAATGGATTCATCTCTGGGAGCACTCGACCCAAACGACCTGATTAGTAAATTTTTTTCGATTATAAAGAAAAGCGATTAGTGATGAAAATGTTCTAAGAAAATGGTTTACAAGCTGTTCCGTTGGTGGTATAATTAGCTCAACAACGGAACAAATGCCAAGGTGAGAAAATGAGTCAGCAAGCCGATCTGGTAAATCACTTCAAAAATCTCCGCGCAAAACACAACCTGACCCTCGATGAAACTATCGACGCGCTCGCTGGCGTGTTTTCTGCACTTGAATGGGACGTCCTTGATGGCGACACTCCTGAAGATTATCAGGAACGGCTTAGCGCCGAATATGACGTAATCCGTCAAATGCTCACTTCCTTCTAAGGAAATATGATGAAAGTACAAGAATATCTTCGTGGTAAAAACGATCCACTTCAAGCTCTGGGCACTCTGAAAGAGGAGCTTGGCATTCGTTATAAAGTATACGAAGAAGATGGTATTGTGATTCTTGACTATGACCAGATTGAATCGCCAAAGACTCATCCGATTGTGATTGAATGTCGCTCTCTGATTCTGGCATACCCAGAATTTGACGTCGTCTCGCGCAAATATGATCGCTTCTTCAACTATGGCGAAGCTCCTGATCTGTATGCAGACTTCAGCTTTGATGACGCCGTTGTCATGGAAAAGGCCGATGGTTCTTTGATTGGCGTGTATCACAATCCGAAGACAACTCGTTGGGAAATTTCTACTCGCGGCATGGCAAAAGCAGAAGGTGAACATCTTTTCGGTGGCACTTGGCGCCAAAAGGTTCAAGAAGCATTCGGCTTCAAAGACGAAGTTGATTTCCAGACGCGATGTGACGATATCTTCTGGCGTGGCGCAACGTACATTTTTGAATATTGCTCTCCGGAGAACCGAATCGTTACTAAGTATGATGAACCTCATATGGTTCTGACCGGCGTTCGTCGTAAGGACGGAACGGAAGTTGACGCCGCTATTATTAGTTCGCCGCATATTGATGCAGCGTTTAGGGATTTGCGTGTTCGCGCTCCAAAAATCTACAGTGCAGAAAACATGGATGAGTTGATTGAGTACGCTAACAGCCTACCTAACCTTGAAGAAGGGTTTGTGGTTCGTTGTCAGTTAACTAACAAGCGCGTGAAGATCAAATCGAAGACTTATTTGGTTGCACATAAGCTTCGTGGTAACGAAGCTGTACCGACTCGTAAGAATGTTCTGTCGCTCGTTCTTGAAGGCGAAGTGTCGGAATGGAAACTTTATTTTCCGGAATGGGCATCTATGACAGATGAATGCGCTGCTGAGGTTGACGAGTTCTTAAAAGAAGCGGATGCATTATTTTATTCAAACAATTATCTCACAAACCAAAAAGAATTTGCTCAGTCTATTCAACTGAGCAAATTCAAAGGGTGCAGTTTACTTTTTTCTGCCAGAAAACTTGAATCTATTCCATCCAAAGTTTTTAATGCTTTAGATATTAGTAGAAAGTTAAAGTTTTTCCTTTAGTGCAGAACACAATACATAACCGGGTGGTTCTTTTCCAAGGAAAAATCTAGCTTTTTTTCCCAGTTCTTCGTTAAAGAACCACTTTGTTCCCTTTACGCTAGATGATGTTCCGCATTTATCGCCGTGATAGCGGTTGAAGTTTAACATATCAAACGAGCGAGAACAATTTGGACAGATGTGTTTTGTTTCTCTTTGCTTTTCTTGAGCTGCTATTAGCTTAGGTGTCCTTGTTTTTTTGACGCCTCGGTTGGCCTCACCTATTTTATTTTTGTGGCTATCTGATTTTGGCCTACCCTTCCCGGCGGCACTTAATCGCTTAGAGATGGCGAGTTTTTTATCAGCTGACATATTGGCCGCTATCGACTTTCTAATAGCACTTAATCGTTTTCTACCGCTTTCGGTTTGCGACCAATGATCTTCTTTTTGAATAGTTGACAATATGCGCTTAGCGTTATCATATTCCCTAGATGTTATTTTATATTTGCGAGTTAAGTTTCCACCATCTCCCTGTTTAAACGCCATGCAACAGTAGGCATACTTCAATTTCTTGTTTATCGTTTTTCCAAAATCAACTTTAGATAAAAGTTTATGACAAATATAATGTTCGCGTGCGGTCAGTTTAACAATATTATTCTTGGATTCTATGTCAATAGTTTCAAATATAGATGCCGTACACCTAGGTAATATGTGATGTTTTTCCGAGTACGTTTCGATGTGTCCGGCGTTTAATCTATTATGAATGATTGCTACATACATCTTAATGTACTTTGAATCGGGTGAAAACGCCATTAAAGTTACTAAATAAGTATTCATGTTGATAATCTCCTTGTGTGTTATTAAAGTTCTTGGATATTGCAGTATCGCGAAGAACATACTTATTTAATGTTTCTCATTATTTACTTACCGGAGTGCTATAAATGAACGCCAAAGAATTTTCCAAAGCTGTAGAAGAAGCCCGTAAGATTAATGGCATAGATGAGTGGATCGCCACTGAGATGTTGGCGAAAGCCGCATCCAAGTCTATCGGTGAGAAGAATGTCGTGAGCTTCAACTCATCATACTTCTACAACAAAGGTTGGCCTGGTGATGCAGTCACCGCTAATTTAATCTCGCGTGGATTCAAAGTACAAAAACAATGGGATGTTCGTGGAGATATGTGGTATGAAATCAGCTGGTAAGCGTGTAGACGAACTAGGTGAAGCTATTCAAGTTGCTTATAAGCGTCTGGACGCAGCAACTGGCTTTGAATATGAAGCCATTAAAGCACAGATTGCATATCTTGAAGAGCAATATAAAGCTGCACATGTTGGAGAAAAGTATGACCGTTAAAGTATTGATCATGGGCCTATCTGGTGCAGGAAAAACTGCTACGGCCGTTAAACTCCAAGATCATTTGGCGAAAAGCGGATTCACGTCCGTGCATATCAATTCTGATCGAGTGCGAGAAGCAACCGATAATTGGTCTTTTGATTACGACGGTCGAATTACCGCGGCCAATTGGCTAGTGAAAACTGCTAACCAGATTTTAGATGAAGCTAAGATTGACGTCGTCATCTATGACACGATCGCGTGTCTACAAGAACAACGCGACATCCTAGGAGCGGACATCACGGTGTTCTTGGACACCGTTAAGTCTAGCAAATATGCAGACACCGATGCCGAGTTTGAACGACCGAGCGGATGTTGGACCGTTACGTCTTTTGATCAGCTCACCGAAGCCTTTGACGTTATCGTTGAAATCGTTGAACGAATTGCCTCTGTAACTGAAAATCACAATGCCCTTATAATTGAAAAACGCAAAAGGGCAAACTGATATTCAGATTTGATCTAAAAATTGTGAAAATTTTGGTTTACATGGTTGTCTGGTGTGGTATAATTATACCATACAAAGGAACAACCACTAGGTGAATCTGATGAATACCAAAACCGCAGACGGGAAGCCGTCAGACGTGATCGTTAGTTATGTGGATGCGCTGCGTGCCGAGAATGATCGGCTGCGGAAGGCGCTGGAACATTGCTTAGATGTGATGAAAGACCCGTGGAAGCATGGGGAAGGCTGCATATCACGAGCAATTTATATGGCAGACGCCACCCTTGCCGCCAGCACCGAGCAGGAGGAATAACCATGACAAATCAAGATCAAATCCGCCACCTAAAAACGCGCATTGCCGATCTATCTGAGCGACTGCCATACGCAGACGGGCAGGCTTACTACGACGACAAGCGCAAGATTGAAAAACTGAAAACTGAGCTGCGGGCTTTGGAGAACGCAAGCACCGAGCAGGAGACCGCTGGTGATGAGTAGTGGAGTGAAGACATACCGCGTACGCGGCCGATTCGATCCTGGCCTTGACCTGATTACAACGCAAGAAGTTGTACTCGCACGTGACTACGCCGCCCTTGAAGCCGAGCTTGCTCAGATGCGTGCAGGGCAGGAGCCGGTTGCGTCGATTTCACGGACGAACGATGACCCAGAATGGAAGCTGAAAATGCTTGCCGAGCCTGCGCACTCGCCGGTCGTCCCGTTGAAGCTCTACACTAGCCCGCAGCCGAGCGCAGAGTACGTGCAGGTGGCTGAAGTAATGACGGGTTGTCTTGGTAAGCTAAATTGGTTGGTAATGCCCAACTTCAAAAACGGAACAAAGCTCTACGTTGAGGGAGGTGGAGATGAATAGCACAGTGAAGCGGTACGCCTTCCGTCTGTCGCAGCTATCCGAAGTCATGGGTGGGCGGCTTGAGGTTGTTGAGTATACCGGCGATGGTTTACCCTATGTTCTCGCCGCCGATTATGACGCCCTTGCAGCCGAGCTGGCTGATGCTAAATCGGCCCGCGAAGCCCTTGAGGCTGAGTGCGAGAGGCTGCGCAATACTACCGGCGGAGACAACAATGGCTGACTACATAACACTGCCGCTGCGCACCGTAGTGGCCGGTAGGAAGTGGCATCTCTACAGCTACGAATACCAGTCCCCGGATGGAGTGTTCGTCGGCTACCTGCATGCCCTGTCTATGGAGCACGCAGCGGCGCTGATAGGTGACATGAGGGCCAGTGCTGAGCTGGCCGGGAAGATGATTTCAGTTGGAGACGAATAGCATGGCGCGCGCACTCCAAAGAAATTGCAGAAAATGGTTTACATCGATCATCGCGTGTGATATAATTATCGCATGAAGCGCATTATGTAGTTAGCATCATCAATGATCGTTTATATACACATTTCCTTTACGGTGACAGTTCAATGAAATTCTTTATTTCCGATACACACTTCGGCCACGCCAACGCAATCAAGTTTGATAATCGCCCGTTCAATTCCGCGGAAGAAATGGACGAATGTATGATCAAACTGTGGAACGAAACGGTTAAGCCTAGCGATGAAGTATATCATCTCGGTGATGTCGCGTTCCATACAGCCGAACGCGCAGAAAAAATCATCAAACGGCTGAATGGCCATAAGCATCTAATCTTTGGCAATCATGACAAAGTGGTGCGAAACAACCGCGCCGTTCGCGACCTGTTTGTGTCTACTCGTGAATATCATGAGGTTCGCGAAAAAGAGCTGAGGTTCTGTCTGTTTCACTATCCAATTGGCGAATGGAACCAAGCTCATCGTGGCGCCTTTCATCTTCACGGTCATTGTCATGGCAATTATGAATATCCACGCGACGGGAAGATTATGGACGTTGGCGCGTGCTGCATTGGATATAAACCGATCAGTCTTGATGAAGTGGTCGAACGTCTGAAAAACAAACCTAATCTGGTGCACCATTGATGACTGCTAAGAAGTTGGTGGTGTGCGAGAGTCGCCGCGCTGGCGAGTTAGTCTATACGATCAGCTATGTGGATGATGGGAAGCCATGAGAGCGCATTACTACCCGGATGCCCTTGCACGATACGACATCGACGGCAGCGACTTAGTTGAGCGCGGCGTATGTGGCACATGGCTAGGCGAGACCAGCATGTTGAGTGGCGACTGGAATTGTGTCGACTGCAAGCGCTGCATCAAACATCGGCAGGTTGGAGTCGACACAAATAACAAACTTAATCTGGAGCATCATTAATGACTACACTCGTAGAAGAGGCTGTGAAGGCCTTCTTTCAAAAGGCAATCAAATCCCCTGAGCGGACATTCAGTCTATCATTGGGTGGGGTTATTATCGACGAACGGACACGCGAGCGGATAATCGCAGAATGCCCGAAAAATGTACAGCTTGGCCAAGATATTCTGGAGGTTCCTCGTGGCTAAAGATTACCCGGATTTTTTGATCTTTGACTATGAGACCCTATCCAACCGCCCATTGAACGCGGCTGTCATTTCACTTGGGGCGATCATTGGTAACTGGGAAGATATCAACGTAGAAAACGACGAAGAACTGAAGATGAGCATCGCCAATCTAATTGGAGCTCAGTCGTTCTATCAGACGATAAAGACTCGTCGACAAGTTGAGGTCTATGGGCTGGAAATTCGCCAAGAGACTGTGCGTTGGTGGTCTGAACAAGGCGAATTCGCAAAGCAAATGCTAGAGTCGAAAGACAAAGTTGAAATCGAAGACAACTGTAAAGCATTCGTTGACTGGTGCATCGAGCATAAACTCAGTCAAAAGACTACGGTGTATATTCGAGCTCCGCATTTCGACTTTACAATTATGGACAACATCTTTGAAAAGATTGGGCTTCCAATTCCATTCAATACATTCAAGATTCGCGACGTACGATCGGTCATTGACGCTGTATATGGTACTAGTAATGGATATGTACCGGGCTTCAAAGAAATGCTGACGGATTTGAATTTACATGACCACTACGCAGTACACGATTGCGTCCGCGATTTACTGCAACTGAAGTTATGTAGAAACTAAACAATATTTCTTATGATTGCCCAAGCAATTTGGCTTAAATGAACGCTTGCAATTTGGGCACTCGACTTGTTTAACGTTTGCGCTCGCTAAAGACATTCTCGCTCTCGTTTCATCTGAAACTGGCGGTTTGCTCTTTTGCGAGATTGACATTTTTGCGCGGGCTTCGGGTGAATGGTGTTTACCTAGCATTGTACCAGGCTTTCCTTTATTCGGAGACACAAATACATATGTATGACGCCTGGCGCGTTTTGTTTCTTTACACTTCTCAATTGATTCTTTTGATATAACTTTTCCGCGCTGGGCATCACCAATCTTCTTTCTATGCTCGGCGGTTTTTGGTATTCCTCTGATTTTTGACGCCTGTCTTTCAATAACATCTTTAGTGAACACAACAGCCCCAGCCAAATTCCTATTTAGCCAAACGTCATAATTTTTTGGAATATTCATCCGCGACAAAACTTTAAATTCAGCTAGACACGCGTCTTGTTTGGTTTTGAAAACGTTTCTAACTTCTATTATTTGCGGGTCTCCATATACTGCAATCATTTCCTTAACTAGGCGTGATGAAGTTTTGTATGTTTTCCAAAAATTGCTAGGGTGACATCCGTTTGCATATTTTACACCATAATAGCATTTAGCAACTGAGCCATATTCATTTACCCACGCAATATAATATGTGTATGGTATAGTGTTACCACTCATATTCTCAAGTCGGCGTTTTGCTTTTAACGTAAGCATAATAGATCTCCTTAATACATTCATGAACTATTTAAAGAAATCACAAAGTGCATGATTGCTGCAAAGATCTAATTCAGTTAAAACTTTGTCGTGATTAAAAGAAAAGGGACCTTAAGGTCCCTTTTTTGTATCTGGAAGATGCTCTAGATGCACTTATTGATAATATGATGGATATATCGTTATTGTTGTTCTAATGCATCTAGCGCATCTAGAAAGTGTTATTTCTTATCTTCTGTAGAATCGCCATAACCATCAAACGGGTTAGCTGTATTAACTAGCTGAGCAAAACCATACTCTTTGAATTTACTAGTCATCAACTTCCAACCTAGTCTGCATCTAAAGTTTCTAGTCTCTGACCATGGAATAACACAATAGAATTCAAAGCCGACTAGTTTATCACCCGACTTTAATTTAGCAAAGTAATATCCAGGGCGCTTATACTTATCACTGATATTTTCATCACCAACAAAAGTTAGAACATATGAAGGATCATACTGTAAAGATGCAAACTTTGCATAACCATAAAATGGATTTCTAATCATCCACTTAACACGATTAATGTATCCCTTCACACCAGTAGTGACTCCTGGGAAAGGAGCGCGCTTCTCTACATATCCACGATCGCCCTGTGGTGGATTATCCCAAGTTCCCATACATCCTATCGTGACTGGGAAACAGATCGGAAGAGCACACGTCTGAACTCCAGTCACTCCGCGAAATCTCGTATGCCGTCTTCTGCTTGAAAAAAAAAAAAA
>OGVH01000006.1_pt1 | contig 19196 bp, 27 predicted proteins | sample 1575731 | NCBI WGS metagenome assembly OGVH01 (sample SAMN07581544, study PRJEB24739) | freshwater metagenome | place: Singapore | collected 2015-04
GTTTCCCAGTCACGATAAAAGGGCTAATGAGTGGCTCAAGTTTAGTGACATCATGGTGAGTCACATCGAGTCTTATACCGTCCCTCAGTATGGGGACACTCCAGGTGATCAGGTCGAAGGATGGTCGGCAGAAGACTGTTTTAAGTCGATAGAGAGATACCTCAACAGGAGAAACTCCCAGAGTCGTGAAGGGCAGGAACTTATGGATATAAAGAAGATGGCTCATTATCTTTGCTTAGCATATTCTAAGAAGGAGAGAAAATAAAATGTTCGCATTAATTAAAACAAATAACGCTTCACATATAGCAATACATATACCAACTGATACCGCTGCTGAGTCACTTCCGCAATTGGTTAAAATGTTAGAGAATAACGCTGTCTTTATTCATCAATCGTGGAATGAGACTAATATTGTACGTCCAGAAATAACAATTATTCTCGGAGAGACTTATAATACGGAAAAAGATGGTGTAGAGTTGTATATAGCGCCGAAAGACTATGTAATAGACACGACGTTTGAGATAGCAACACCAGTAGTATTAACAAGTAACAGAAAAATGATAAATAAAAAAGACGCAGAAATAAATAAACTGCACACCGAAGTAGCACATCTTAAAAACGCATTAGAAAACGCCAGCATACTATAGATGAATTAAGAGCACAGGAGGTAGAGAAATGACTCTACCTGAAGAAATAAAATGCAATGGAATTGACTTTGACATCATGGGCACTGTTTCCCATTGCCCTGAGAGACATGATTGTCTGCGCTATATAAAGAATGCAGGCAGCCAAGTGGCTGATGGCCTCTGTGGAGTTATCGCTGAGGAGTATCCTCATAAGATAGGGAAGGAGAAAGAATGAAGCGACTACCTGAGCCACTCCTTGAACCGCCTCCATCATACTGGGATGAACACGAAGAGGATTCCGCACCTGAGAGTTGGCTGGATAGATTCTTAAAGGAGAAAAAAGATAATGAGAATAATAGAACCAAGTGTGGAGATACTCCACGCACCTGACTACCAACAGATGCTTAAACACATCGAGTTGGCTGCAAGAACCTGTTACAAATCGGAGGATAAAATAAAAGATGGATCAGCTGTGGAACTCATTAAGAGACTCATTGCAAGTGGGCACCACTCTGTCCTCGAACATTGCAATATTAGTGGGCGGTTCATCTGTGACAGGGGAGTTTCTCATGAGCTGGTAAGGCATAGGCTCTGTTCATTCAGTCAAGAAAGTACACGCTATTGCAACTATGCAGGGGATAAGTTCGGAAGGGAACTCACCTTTATAAGGCCTATGTTCTTCTTTGGTGATGACCTAACTTATCAAATATGGTCTGATACTATGTTCGCTGTTGAGAGTGCTTACTTTGATCTTTTGAAAGAAGAAGCCTCTCCTCAGGAAGCTCGCTCAGTTCTTCCTAACAGCCTGAAGACTGAGATTGTAGTAACTGCCAATATTAGACAGTGGCGTACTATGTTCCTTCAACGTTGTGCTTCTGCTGCACATCCTCAGATGAGGCAGATTATGCTGGCGTTGCTCGGAGAATTCTATGAAAGATACCCTGTATTCTTCTCAGGCATGGAAGATCTTCATAGAGATGGTTACTTGGAATTCCATAAGAAAGGCTGGCAACTTGCGGAGGTGAAGTGATGGAAGAAGAAATATTTGGCATGGATTCAGCATATAAAGAAGCACTCTCAAGGCCCCAATACTAATATGTTGATATCTACTAATCTGGTGGTTGAAATGGTTAACCGCATATCAGAATTAGAAAAATGCTGTAATATATCTCAAAGCTTCTTTGCGGACACGCAAAAATACAAGCAATACTGTAATTGAACAATATAAAGATTTATAACGACTAAGTAAGCGGCTGGCCGCAGTTTGGCCAGTCCGCGTGAAACGACTGGTTATGCGATTTTAACTTTTGTCCTCGTGTGAGGAGCCATACCACGCAAAAACAGACTCGCGAGGCAATGTGAAGCGTGGGAAGTGCCGATAGCATCAGAGCTGGGCGAGGACATCTAATTAACTACGAGAGGTGAGATATGGGAAGCATGAAAGGTAAACAGGCAAAGATTGATGCAGCTTTTGGAAGGCTGGCAGACATGATTCCAAGCGGAAACCTTCTTGCTGGGACTGACCCAGTTGGATTTCTCGACACGATAGCGTCGGAACTGAAAGACATGCGAGACGAAAACGTGAAGCTGAAAGGCATGGTGAGCATTAAACAAGACCGCATTAACGATTTAGAAAAGGCACTGCGTGACACACTTCGGCAACTTGAGAAGGCCATCAATGGAAATACGATGGACGGAGACTGGATTGCAGCAGAGTTGCACGGGCGTGAATGTTTGTACACATAACGATGAAGTAAGCGGCTGGAGACAGTGCTTACTTAGAAATCAACGTTGGGCCAGTCCGCTTGACTGGCTTGTTATGTGCTTTTGGAGGATTAAATGTATATCGAACACGCTGGAAGCCATTGGTGGATAAATAAAGCCTCATCATGTTTTACCTCTCGCAAAGAAAAACAGGATGTAAGTATTTACAAACGCAGTGCATGGGGGCGAAGACAACCAGACGGAAAGTTGTACAAGTGTTGTTTGCGGTTGGCCGCTGAAGACGGTTCTTTGCTTCGTGATTATGAGGCCATACCTCCGCATATAACTGTTGAATGGCTAAGGCAGATGGGGTTTATTGGCGCATAACAGGATAATAGGAAACTTTCCATCTATTGCATAGTACTTATAATTAAGAACTAATGGAGATAAAGTGATAACAATCATCTACACTCTATTAATAACTCTCTTATGTGGCAACTCTCCTCCTCAAGATCAACTCCTCCTCCAGGAGCTTGAGAGGGAGCAGTGTAAGGTAAGCGAACTACAGGCAAAGCTAAGCAAAAAGAACACATATATCGTACAAGTAACTGCCTATACTCCAAGTAAGGACGAAACCGACTCGACTCCAAGCCTAACTGCGCTCAACAAGAAGAGTCGGCCAGGCAGAACTGCAGCAGTCGGCCCGAATTTGAGGCACCTACTTAATAAAATGGTCTATGTTCCAGGCAAAGGAACTTGGCACATCACTGATATAAAGAAAAGAGATGGCCTCGACCTGATGCTTCCGAGTAAGAAGGAAGCCAAGGAGTTTGGCTCGAAGACTTTAACTATTATAGTATTGGAGAAATAAAAATGAAATATAAACTAGAAAGAATATCAACTGATTTCAGGCCCTTCGCATTGACTATAACCTTTGAAAGTGAAGCAGAATATACTCATTTCCATGATAATATAATGAGCCTCATAACTCGTAAGTCAGTACACCCATTTCATGGAAATGTTTTTAGAATGGGTCAAAATGATATTGATTCCGCTGAAGGGAAAATCTAAATGAATGAGTGGTATGAAAGACATCATAAAGCAAATGAGTCTCCAAAATTCATAGTTTGGTGGTTAGGATTTTATGGACATCCTGATGATTATACAAAAGAAGATGATAGTGAATATTGGATAAGAAGAGCTTTTGCTCTAATGGGTTTCAATGCACATAAAAAATTAATAGAAGAGGAAAAAGACTATGCACATCAACGAGATTAAGGAAGTAATAGAAGGAATACTCAAAAAGGATTTGGACAGAACTTATCTCCACGAACAGAACTATGGCGAAATGACAGGGAGGCCCTTCTTATACCAGAAGCAAGTTCTTCTCGTAGACACTAAGAAGCAGAGGATAGAAGGGAATCCAATCTGGATTCTTGTCATAGAGAATCCTCTTGATCTTTACAACCACACAGCCAAGAGAGTCTCTTCTTTCTTGGAACTAAAGCTGGTTCCTACCGAAGTATGGCTCGACGGAGTTAAAGTTCGTGAAGGTAGTACCATTAATGAAGTTTTAGGGAATGATACTTTGGTGGCCATCTATTATGACGGCGCCTATCATATTCTCGAAGAAGCTAAGGTCCTCTGTCATAATGATTAACTGTCTTGCAAATTGAAAGAAAGGAGAACAAGAAATGCTTGAGGATATAATAGATAAAAAACTCCTTCAGGAGTTAATAACCCTCTCGAAGGCCCTGGAAAAACGCTTTGGCATCTGGAATAGAATAGCTAAGGCAGCTGAAGAAACGGCGGAGTTATCTGCGGCCCTATCCAAGTTGAATGCCGCACTAATCCCAGCCGAAAGTGATACGGCTCAACATAGAATCATGAAGGAGTTGTGTGATTGTATCTTTACCCTTATTCCAGTTCTTCTTCACCTAGAGTCTTCCATGGAACTGAGAGGGCTAAATGACTATAATCTACATGAAGTTATTTTCAAAAACAAGTCACTTCTGGATAAAGTGAGGCAAGGCATATGATAGAAGAATTAGATGAGAATAAATTGGCATCTGTAACAATCGGTTCTCGGATTAACGTGAAGCATCTTGCGGCTATAACTCAGTACTTCCACGGGCAGGATATAAGGAGTCAGGGTTCTATAGTAAGAGCCGCCTTAGAAACCTTTGCCACACTCCTTATAGAATCAGGAAAGGTAGATGAGTTTACTTCTAATAACGGTGCTCTTCGCTACATAAACACTGTGTTCCCCTGCAAGGGAACTTCTTACCAGAAAGCCAGTACCTCTATAAGTGTAAAAAACTTTATGGATAAGAGAAGTAGTGATAAGGAAATTATCTTAGGTTCCCTCAGTGGAATCATACCAAATATAGGAGGGGAAGATGAGTAAAGCCCTAATAGTCATATGCGATGGTACTATGCAATCCATCTCAAGTGGGAACGCTCTGGTGGCAATAGCCAGAAGTATTGTCCCCTCTGAGAGACAACTGGTCTATTATGACCCAGGAGTGGCGACCCTCGGAACTAAGTGGCGCAAACTCTTTGATGGCGCCACAGGCAGGGGCCTGATGAAGAATCTAAAGGAAGCGTATTGTTTCCTCTCTTCGAATTACAAAAAGGGAGATAAGATATTCCTCTTGGGATACTCAAGGGGAGCGGCAACTATACGCCTTCTCGTCGATCTTATGAGTCGAGTAGGCTTGATTTATCCTCATCAAGATAACCTTATCCCTCAGTTGTTTGAGGCTTACTTGGAGAACGATGAAGATATGCTCGAAGCCCTGGCGGATATGACCACTGAGGAAGCTCCTCCTATTGAGCAAGTAATCTGCTTTGATACTTGCTTTGGAAATGCGACAGAGACGGCTAACTATGTTCATCTTCTCTCAGGATATTGGAAGCTATCTGTCAAGCACTTATACCATTTCATGGCAGCGACTGAGACAAGAGCTTTTCTTAGTCCATTCAGATGGTTGAAGTCCTACGATACGGTAACCGAAGGATATAGGGAATACTTCCTACAGGTCGACCATAGTAAGATAGTCTTCCTTGAGACCCTCAAGATGTATTCACTCCGTCTGCTTATAAAGGCTGGAGTTGAGATAGTAAAGGAGGATAAACCCATAGGGTCTTATTATCCTGAGAAGCCTTGGTATTCTTGGCTACTTCCTAAGAAGGTTAGGCACCTGCCTTATGAGGGGGAATCTTTTGAAGGGCTTCATAATATATTGGATTAATTGGGAAAAAATAATCCATAAAAAATACATACCCCCTAAAATTGTTATTGACAAGTAGCAAATGTTCATTTATATTGGATGCATGCTTAACAAGCGGTCCATACCGCTATTAATAACACCTAATAAACCATTATAAAACGAAAGGAATCACCATGTCAGAAGCACTTGAAAACGGAATTGAACTTGCAGAGGGACAGATCGCAGTATCGGCTACCTACACTAAGACCGGCGCAACTGCTACCATCGCATATGAGATGCCGGAAACTATTCAGGGTCTTGTAGATAAGTTCGGAGAAGATGAAGTAATCAAATCAGCTATTAGCGGTTTCGTAGTTAAACTTCAGGCTGCCATGAGACGTGCCCTTGAAGCGGGTAGAGATCCTAATGAACTCGTTAACTGGAAACCAGGTGCAGTATTCGGTGGTGGCAGTGAGAACCCAATGAATGCAGTTCTTCGCAATATCAACAAGCTCAGTCCAGAAGAAAGAGCAGCTCTACTCGCTTCTCTCCAGGGTTAAGTAGTAATCGGCCGGACTTAGAAGATTCTTCCCTTCTAATCTCCGGCCAAAATAAAGCTCTTAAATGAACATTTATGTACACTTGCCTAAGGCAGAAAGGATCTATCAATGAGCAAAAGAAAAGGCATCATGCTCTGCTATCCATTTGAAGAAGAAAGATTAGTTGGAACAAGTAGGAAAAGTTGGAATCAGTGGCCGGTACTGGTGCAACCTAAGTTAGATGGAATCAGATGCAAGGTGAATCTTGAATCCCTTCTGATGACGACGAGTGAAGAGAATCCAATTTATTCAGTGCCGCATATTAAAGAGGCGGTTGAGAAAGCGAGGGAGATCTTTAAAGGTTATGGAATCACAGAACTTGACGGAGAACTCTTTTCAAGGGAACTGACCTTTGAAGAGATATGTTCAGCGGTTCTGAGGGATGAGTCGATTGAGATGGGCAGGAAGATTGAGTATCATATATTTGATTATCTGACTGAGGATAATTCAAGAACAAACGCAACACGATATCAGATACTCGGATTGATTGACGATGCACTTCACTATAATGAACTGCATGAACACTTAGTAATAGTCCCAACATTCTTTGCTCACAGCATAGGTGAAGTCTACACTATGTTGGAATACCAAATGAGGAAAGGAAATGAGGGTATCATCATAAGGCATCCTTATGCCTACTATCAGGAAAAACGAGTGACGACAATGCTCAAGTTCAAGCCGAAGAGATCTGATACTTATAAGGTAGTGGGTGTCACTCAACTTCAGGACAAATATGGATTTTATAAGGCAAGAATAGGAGCCTTAATACTGACTGATCCAGAAGGTAATATCTTCAACGTAGGAACAGGCTTTACTGACGAAGATAGAAGAATTCTTTGGGCAGATAAAGACACCCTACCTGGAAAATACTGTACTATTAACTACCAAAACTTAACCCAACTCGGAGTTCCTCGTTTCGCAGTATATTGCAAGTTGGAAGATAGTAATCCAGAAGGGAACTACTAAAGCCTAAGGCGAAAGGAATAACTAACCATGCTATGCGAAAACCCAAATGAACTGGCAACACTCCTTGAGATGTCCCCTGCTAAGACCTGGAACATCCTTGATTCAACCAAAGCAACTTGCTTCATAACATGCCCAAGGAAATTCTTCTTTGAATACGTCCTGGGATGGAAACCAGATTATCCTTCAAACCATCTGGTGTTTGGAAGCTCTGTGCATCTGGCCTTAGAGCATCTCCTAATCCATGGATATACACCAGAGGCTGTTCTTGATGCGTATGATTTGTTCTTGACGGATTACAGGAAGACCTACGGGCCAGAGACTGATGAACTATACGCGCCTAAGACGCCAGAGAATTTCTTCCACGTCCTCATGGCATATGCCAGAACATGGTGCGATGACCATGAGACTTATGAAGTTCTTCATACTGAAATCGGAGGTAGTGTTTCCATAGGAGCAGATAGGGAAATCTTCTTTAAGATGGACTCAGTTTTGAAGAATAGGAATACCGGCAAATACCTGAGTCTCGATCACAAGACGGCTTCCTCCTTCTATAATTGGAGCGATCAGTTTCATCTCTCCCTTCAGACAGGAACATATACTCATGTACTCAATTGCTTGGTTCCCTCAGATGAAGTTTATGCTGTAGTTTATAACGGCCTTCAGATAGCCAAGTCAATCAAGGGTTGGGAACAACTGAGGAATGATAAGCCTCTTACTGTAAAAAGTCCTATCGACTTCATGAGAGTTCCTATACAGAAGAATAAGGAACAAATGATGGACTGGCTGATTCTTATTAACCGAATATATCAGGACATTGAACTTGAGTTTGAATACCTAACTGGGCATGTTAATAAAGATGATAGGATCATGAAGTGTTTTCCGAAACGCCCTGTAGCATGTAATAACTATGGACGCCTCTGTGATTATCACGACTTCTGTCTTAGCTGGCAGAATCCTTTGAAGAGAGTTGGTGAGGCTCCAATTGGTTTCATCGAAAGTCATTGGGACCCTACTGAGGAACCTGTTAAGGAGACCTTCAAACTATAGAAAGGAAACGCTTATGGCTGTCATAGACAAAGAACCGTCAGGAATACAAGGGCCTGCAGGACAAGGACCTGCTAAAACAAAAGAACTATCTCTAGAAGAAAAGAAACTCTTCCTTCTGAAGAACGCACAAGAACTTTCAACTATGTACCTGGAGGATGAGACACAGAGTTCTTTCAATGCTCTGGTCTGTGGCGAATCTGGATCAGGTAAGACCTACCTGGCCAGAACATGTCGCTTCCCTGTGCATATAGACTCCTTTGATCCTGGAGGAACTCAAGGGCTACGTGACTTGATTCAAAGCAAAGATATCATCGCCGATGTTAGGTGGGAGAAAGACGATCCGAAGAAACCTCATGCGTTTAAGGAATGGAAGAAGGTATTCGATGAGAGGGTTGAGTCAGGGTACTTTGATTTCTTTGGTACTTATATCCTGGACTCTGCAACAACTTGGTCTGAAGCCATAATGAATTATATATTAGACCAAGCCCGTAGGCCTGGTGAGGCGCCAAAGTGGGAGAAGGACTACACTCCAGCGAAACTTGAAGTTAGAAACATGCTTCAGAAGATGCTCAACTTGCCTTGTGATTTCCTTTTGATAGGCCACTTGGCGGCTGACAAAGATGAGGTATCAGGTAGGGTGACGTATCGCTTCATGGCGACAGGGAACCATAGGACAATTATCCCTCTTCTCTTCAGTGAGGTTTATGTGTGTCTCGCTGAGAGTAAGGGACAGACAACTGAAAGGAAGGTGCTAACGGAGAAGGATTCATTATACTTAGCTCGAACAAGGATAGGTGCAAGGAAGTATCAGAAGTACGAAGAGCCTAATATAAAGGCGATGCTTAGGAAGGCTGGCTTCCCTTGTGATGACAAAGAGAATTTGTTTAAGTAATACCCAGTAAAATAACCCAACTAAATCTAAATCTAAAACTAAAAGGAAAACTAAAATGGCAAACGCAATCATCGACATTACTTCTTACGCAAACAACCCTATCGAACTCGACGTACTTGCAGAAGGAACAGAAGCGGAACTCAAGATAATCGCTATGAGATCCGGCACAGATAAAAACGGCAACCAGTACATCTCACCTATGTTTGAAGTCCTAGGATTCGGCCCTAATGTAAGGGACTTCTCAAGGTATATAGGCCTCCCAGGTGATGGACGCACAGCTAAGGAAAACGTCTCTGCAATGGGCATGGTCAGTAAGTTCGCCAAAGCCTTCGGGATTGACCTAACTAAGCCATTCTCAGAAGATGAGGTGGTTGGTAAGAGAGGCTGGGCTATCCTCGGCATCGAGAAAGATCAGGATGGAGAATCCATCAATAAAGTAAACAAATTCATAACTGGCGCATAAGCCTAATATAATCCCAAACAAGGCTCGCCTCTCACAAAGGGGCGGGCTATTCTTACTTATAAGGAACCTAACTTATGGCCGAAACAACTGAGAGTAAAACCCCAGATCTTCCCCGCATATCAGTTGAGGTGACTCCAGAGATAAAGAACTTCCTGACGAAGCATCTACGCTATGGAGAACAGCGCCTCCTCATCAACATATTTATAACCACACTTATTGAAGAATGTCTGAAGGAAGGGAATAGAAGGCCCATCACAAGATATATCGCCACAGCACTGGATCACCATTCCCTTTTGGCTTCCTACAAGGAGTCCTCCCAACCTATTGCCCCCTTACCTTCATTCACCCGTGAAGAAAAGGAAGAAAACCCATGGCAAATATAAAGGAACTTAACAAATCTATAACGGAAATGGAAGGGGAGGAGGCCACAAGTTTTATTCATGCCGTTAGGGAAAGGCGCTTTAAGAAGGATAACCTAACTGGTGAGGCCCTCAAGAAGAAGGAAGCTAAGAAAGAAGTCATAAAGAAAGCGAAGCCCAAGAAGGTAATGCTGGCAGAGGCGGTTGATAACTTAACGAAAGAGCAGAAGCAGATGCTCCTTGATTTGATGATGAAAGGAAAAGGGAATGACTAAGATATCATTAACTTTGATTGATAAGGCAGTACAGAAGAATATTCCTATAGGAGAGATATCTACTGGGGAAAGGTATAGGAAATCCTTTAGTGGCATAGAAGAGTTGGCGAAGTCGATAGAGGAGAAAGGTCTCCTTAACCCGATATGCGTACAGATTCTTCCTGAAGAAGTTGAAGGGTGTAAGTATCTTCTGATCGCCGGTGAGAGGAGACTCCGTGCTGTGGCGTCCTTAGGAAGAGTGGACATAAAGGCGAGGGTCTTGACTGAGGAGCTCTCAGAGTTGGAACTCCGTGAAGTAGAACTCCTCGAGAATACGATAAGGAATGACTTTACCCCTGCGGAGAAGACAGCCCTAGTCAAGGCTATCCACGACTTGGAGATACAAAAGCATGGGAAGAAGATATCTACAGCTCCCGATGCTCCTGGGCATTCCGCTGTGGATACAGCCCAGATGTTGAACACCTCAGAGGCTACCGTCTCCAGATCCCTAAAGATAGCTAAGGTCATGGAAGCCTTTCCTGACGCACCCTGGGATAAGTGCAAGACTAATACCGACTTGAATAGGTTAGCCAATAAGTTAACTAAAACAGTAGATCATGCCGTCAAATCTGATAAGATAGACAAGGAGATGGAAGGTAAGGACGCTCTTGCTTCACTTATAGATTCCTACTATATAGGAGATTGTATTAGGGGGATGCAAGTTATAAAGGATCGTGATATAGATTTAATAGAATTCGATCCTCCTTATGCCATTGAACTTAATACCAATAAGGCATCTGCATCCACTACAGGATATAATGAAGTTGAGTCTTCCGAATACGAGCAGTTCATGAAGACAATCTTCAAAGAAGCCTACAGAGTTCTTAAGGATGATAGCTGGTTCTTATGCTGGTATGCTATCCACCCTTGGCATGGCAAGATAGTTGCATGGCTTGAAGAGGCGGGCTTTAAAGTTGAGGCGCCTCCTGCTATATGGGCCAAGCCTTCAGGTGGGAATGCTAGGCCGCAGGACAGACTGACCTCAACGTATGAGCCTTTCATCTATGCAGCAAAAGGAAGTCCGAAGCTGAATAGAATGGGTGCCCTTAATACTTTCTTGACTCTCCCTGTGAATCCTGATAAGAAGATTCACCCTACTCAAAGGCCTCTCTCTTTGATTAAGGAAATACTTTCGATCTTCGCAGAGCCTGGGAGCAAAGTGTTGAGCCCTACACTTGGGTCGGGAACAACTATTCTTGCCGCCCATGCTTGTAAGATGAAAGCATTTGGATTTGATCTTCAGACAAACTACAAGGATTCTTTCAAACTAATGGCAGCTAAATACATTATGGGGGATGAATAGATGATGAAATTAAAGTGTAGTATAATAAGAGTTAGTCCTCAAGATCCTGAGATAAAAGGTACTCTGATCTCCATAAGCCAAGGATGGGGCGCAGTATGGGTAGGCAACAGAGTTCATGAATATCCTTTGAGTAGGATTCTGATAGAGGAGAAAGTGGATTTGCCTAACTTATCATATTCAGGCATAGAAGAACCTCTACCTATATCAGCTGACAAAGTTGAAGAGTTTCTAAAGATAGAACAGCCAAAGGAAACCATAACCCAACTAACTTCCAAATTGAAAGGAACTGGCAAATGAAAAAGAAAGTAGTCTTCTTAGATACGGAAACCTCAGGATTTTACCGCAAACCTTCTGATAACCCAAAGAAAGATCCTTGGATAGTTGAGTTAGCCATACTACTTTATGAAGTAGACCAAGAAGGAAACTATGAAGAATTAGAAGTCCTACATACTCTTATCAAACCAGAAGGTAGATGGATTCATCCTGCGGCGCAAGAAGTTCATGGGATCTCTACTACTAAGGCAGACGCTGATGGGAAGTTCGATAAGGATATAGCTATCAAGGTGGACGCCCTCTTAAAGGATGCTGATATCCTTTGCTGTCACAACACTGACTTCGACTATAAGTTTCTCTTCGATCTATTGGCCCGTCATAGTCAAGGCAGCGCCCTTTATAAACTAAGTACTATGGAACACATCTGTACGATGAAATCCTCTACAGATTTCTGCGCACTTCCACACAAAACACCTCAGAGTAGGAAGAAAGGACAGACTTTCAAGTGGCCGAAGCTTGAGGAACTTTATGCTAAGTTATTTGAAGAAACCTTTGATAATGCCCACTGTGCTTTGGACGACACTAAGGCCACAATCCGCTGCTTCCTGGAACTCCTTAAGCTGGGGATCATTAAGGTAGAGGCTTTTGATAAAGGAGAATAGGCATGACCCTATCGTACATACCACACTCTTATGTCCGCCCACATGGGAATCTGGAATCTGCGGATCTCATCATAGTTGGGGAACAACCAGGTAGGTTGGACGTTGTAGATAAGAGACCCTTCACTGGGTCAGTAGGTCGAGAACTCTCCCAGCTCCTAGCCAAGTCTGACATTGCTATAGGAGATTGCTATAGGACTTATGTTATAAAGGATCTGGAAACCTGGGCAGGGAATATGATCTTCTTCAATAAGCGCACAAGGCAGATAGATGTCACTCCGGATGGCGCACATTATATGGAAGAACTTCAGAAGGAGTTGAGTAAGGCCAAACCAGGAGCGGTTATCCTCTGCGTCGGAAACATAGCTATGTATGCAGTGACTGGACAGTGGGGAGTTAATAAGAGAAGAGGTTCCATCTATAAGTCAACCATTGTAGATAATTATGCAGTCCCTTGTATTCACCCTTCAACTATTGAGCGAGGAGAAGAGGAGAATCGCCTACTTATCCAATGGGATATTATGAAGGCAGTAGGGATTATTAAAGGGACAGTGGCGTTGCCTAACTTAACCACCATAATAAGACCTTCCTTCCAGCAGTGTGTTGACTACCTACAGAAGATGTTCCTGTTGGGAATCCAAGGAGAACACATCGCCTTTGATATTGAAGTATCTAATGGGGAAATGTGCTCGATTACTTTCGGCAGTACGGAGTATACCCAAGAGGCCTTATGCATTCCTTTTGTCTACGAAGGAGGGAGTTACTTCTCTATTCCTCAAGAAATAACTATTATGAAACTAATAGGGGAGATCCTTGAGAATGCAGCTATTACCAAGCTTGGACAAAACCTTGTATTCGATACACACTTCTTGCTTAGAAAGTATGGCATTAAAACAACGTGTCTCGACGACACGTTTATTGCGCAGAAGATTCTCATGGGTGACTACCCTTGTGGCCTGGATTTCATCTGCTCAGTTTATACCAACATCCCTTATTATAAGGACGAAGGTAAGGCTTGGTTCTCTGGAAAGAATAATTCCTTTGACGCCCTATGGGAATACAACGCTAAAGATGTTCTTATATGTCTCCAGACCTTTCCTAGACAGAAGGCAAATCTTCAGGAGAATGGGAACTGGGAGATCTACAGAAACCAGTGTGACCTTATTGAGCCTCTTACTTATCTTATGGAACACGGTATTAGGTGTGATATAGATGGGATGGTCAACGCTGCGATAGGCTATAAGGAGAGGATAGAATCCCTTAAGTTGCAAATGCCTGTGGTTAGGGTTGATAAGAAAGGGAATGAAGTTAGGTTATCAGCGCAGTCTCCTAAGCAGTTGAAGGAGTTCTTTTATGATAATCAAGGATATGATGTTGTAAAGGATAGGAAGACCGGCAAGGCTACTACGAACGACCAAGCGATGAAGAGGATCTCAAGGAAGGGAAGTGCTGAGGCTAAGCTGGTTCAGGAGATAAGGAAGAATAATAAAGTTCTCTCTACTTATATGCCGATAGACGAAAATGGACATTTAGTTAAAATAGATAGAGATGGGCGAATACGTTGTTCTTACAATCCTGTAGGTACACGGTATTCAAGATTGAGTTCAAGTGCTAATATCTTTGGTACAGGTATGAACCTTTAGTTTCTGGAGGTTCTAAAAGACGGTTAATTGCTGGAATATCCTTAGAGCCGCTATACCACAACACTTTGTGTGAAGGTTTGATAAGTTAGCGGATTGGACAATCAGCAGCCAAGCCCACTATGTGGGAAGGTTCAACGACTATCCCGTAAGGGAGTAGGTTAGTAGGGATAAGCTAACCGAAACGCCGTCCACTCGAAAGAGTGATGATATAGTCTGCTCTCTGGTGAAAGCCAGAGAGGAGTATACCCGAATACTCCGTAACGATAAGACAGAATTGGCCACATGATTTGAAGCAATATCTGCTTCCAGATGAAGGGTGTATCTACTTCTCCTTCGACCTCTCCAATGCTGAGAACCGCATAGTAGCATACTGCGGCAACGTGGAGGAGATGATAGAAGTCTTCACCAAAGGACTTGATGCCCATAGGAAGACAGCCTCCCTCATCTTCGACAAGCCTTATGAGGAAGTCTCTGATGAGGCGGGAAGCTGTAAGCTCGGCGACGGCACGAAGTCAGAAAGAGACATGGGCAAGCGTGCTAATCATGGACTCAACTATGACTTCGGTTACAAGGGGTTCGCTCTTATGTACGAAATGCCTGAGCCTCAAGCCAGGTTTATTGTCGAGAAGTATCACATGGCCTATCCTGGGATTAGGAAAACCTTTCATCAAATGGTAAAGAATGAGCTGATGAAGAGTAGGACAGTTACTAATCTCCTCGGAAGGAAAACCTTATTCCTCCTTCCTTTAGGAGACAAGTTGTATAAGATGGCTTATTCTTGTATACCTCAGGGGACAGTAGGTGATATTATGAATAGGTATGGGGTTAACTATATCTATTATTCAGGTGATGTCCCTGAAGTTCAGATGCTCGAGCAGGTTCATGACTCACTTGGATTTCAAATCCACATGAGTGTGGGTTGGAAGAGGATCGCTGAGATTCTATTGGCCATAAAGAAATCCTTGGAAGTCCCTTTGACTGTACACGGAAGAACGTTCGTCATACCAGCGGACTTGACGTTTGGGCCGGACTTCTATAAGAAACACTGTAGAGAGTTGAAAGGACCTAAGTTCCCTCTCGATCCTGATATCCTTGCAGATGCCATTAAAAAGTTGTGGGAGGAGATGACAGATGGGGAAAAGAAACTGTGAGGATTGGATAGATTCATACGTTCAACTGACGGATAACAGCGAGCCGCATGAGATCTATAGGAGGTGGACAGCCATCTCGGTTATGGCCTCAGTCCTTCAACGAAAGTGCTGGCTTAACTGGGTAGGGACGATGACCTTCTATCCAAATATGTACATTGTTTTAGTCGGTCCTCCTGCGGCAAGGAAGAGTACTGCCCTAAGTCAAGGACAGGGCTTCTTGGATCATTTACAAATAAGTGTAGCGGCTAATAAGATAACCCCTGAAGCACTTATTATGGCCTTAGAAGAGGCCTCAACCTCTTCTGCTATCGACGGAGTTACGGCAATCCACTCTTCGTTGACCGCCTATTGTTCGGAGCTAACTACTTTTATCGGCAACAATAATGGGAATAATAGTAGTAGGGATCTCCTTACATATTTGACCGACTGGTTTGACTGCCCACATAAGTGGGAATATCGTACTAAGGGAAGCGGTACTAATAATATTGTCAACTTGTACTTCAACATGATAGGGGCGACAACACCTGCGTTGATCCGAACTTCGTTGCCTCTCGATACTATAGGCTCAGGCCTAGCGAGTCGTATGATCTTTGTACATTCCCATACTAAGGGGAAGAAAGTAGCGAGACCTTTCCAGAATGAAAAAGAGAAGCAGCTTGAGAATCTGTTGGTGAAGGATCTGGAGCAGATCTATCTGATGAAGGGAAACTTCAAGCCAACTTCTAAGTTTGTTGACTCCTATGAGAACTGGTACCAGCAGGCGGCGGATGTAGAGGAGATCAACAATGATGTGAAGTTTGAACACTATTGTTCTCGAAGGCAGATTCATCTCCTTAAGTTGTGCATGATCCTATCGGCGTCACGAACTGATGAGATGATCCTAGATGAGGTAGACTTCCTTAGGGCGCATAACCTACTTCTTTATACCGAAAGTAAGATGTCCTCTACTTTTGCTGGCGTAGGTAAGTCCTCCTTTGCTGATGTGACCCAGAGGCTTTATCTGGAGTTGGCAGGAAAGGGAATAATGGCGAGGTCTGAAATACTAAGAAAGTACTACCATGACATAAGCGCAACAGAGTTGGATGTGATTCTCTCTACACTTGAAGAAGCTAAACTAATACAAAAGGTTATAAAAGGAGATGGGATATGGATACAGTTTGTGGAAAGATAACTGAGCCGAAGTATCAGATGCTTAAGGCTACTGTCCTTAAGGAGACTGGGTTTGTAGAAAGTATAAATGCCTTCCAATCTTATAGGGACACGACAGATATGGGAGCATTAGACTTAGCCTACAGTGAAGCGAAGGATAATATAACTGGAGATCATTTCCCTTCTAGGAATATCTGGATGTGGATATACCTTGAAGCTGATTCCACTTTTATAGAATATTTACTTGTTAAGTTAGGGAAACTCTACTATAAAATAGGAAGAGTATCTAAGGAAAATCACTATGATGACTATAGTAAAAAGGCAATCCTTCAAATAACTATACCAATATCTTATCATGAATTTGCATATTTACTTTCCTTACAGATAAATGGTATATCTTATAAAAGATTCATATCGCAGGTATTGAGACAAATCAAGCATCCAAGGCTTTTACCTTTATCTGAGGAAATAAGAAAGGAACTATTCAATGCGCTCGAAACATCAACTAACGGACTTGCTACACCTCCTGTTCTGTCAGAAGAAGCATACGACTAACCTCTTGGACTTAGGGAAGGAAAACAAAGGATGTCAGTATATCATAGAGCACCAACTCGCAGACGCTTGGATTCAACCTGATCATCTTGCTTGGCTTGGAGAGTGTGATAAGTTCTTACTGGAGTTGGGAGTAAGAGATCCCCAGATCGCTCTGGAGATCCTCATAAAGATCATCAAGATATCTAAGGAGTTCCGAGAGTTGCTTCAGCAGCATCCTAATATAAGGCCTTACTTGGCAACTCTCAAGATACTTCCCGACTAGAAAGGAGTAATCTTACCTTCACGTTCTTCAGGTTGGGAGGTAAAGAAACGAGCAGTTCCTTCTTTGGTAGCAAGACGCTTTATGGCCATAGTAGGAAGTCCAGTCGCAGCGCCAACGGCAGTAGCAGTGATATTAGTCAAAGCAGCTGGTGTAGCTTCAGGAGTCAAAGGCATTCTCATTGCCTGATAACCTAAGTCAAGCAACGGAGATTGATACCCTGCTCTATCCTGATTCCCCATGAGGGTTTGTCCTACAAATTTAGCAGTTGCTATTCCCGCAGAGGCTGGTACACCAAAGCCAGCCTCTCTACTCTTTGCGTAATCCCACTCTGGTTCTGGATTAGGACTCTTTAATCCCAGCGCGTTATACGCCATGTTCATAGCCATCATAGAGCCAAAGACTACAGCAGAGCGTTTAATAACTTCTGCTTTACTAATCTTAGGATTCGCCAATATCTCATGATACAAGAAGTTCCCAAAGGCTATCTTATAAGTCTGCAGCATAGTAAGCGCACTACCTTCAACACTTGTCTGAATGGGCGCAACATGACCGATGTCCCCACTTCCCTGTGTCTTCACAGTTACGTCATCCGCAAAGCGAGCAGCTTTCTCCTTAGTGAGGCCCCTACTCAGGGCTGTCTTATAACTGGCCCACCAAGAATAGGTAGCCATAGCCTGGTCTACTAAGCCCGTAGGAATCATGACCCCTTCTCGGATAGCCTTAAGAGTCCCTTCTGTCCTACCCATCTCTGCTACATTCTCTGCATAGTTATTGATCTCACTCTTGAAGGAACGCATATCTAATACGTTCGACAACTTACTTGCCAACTCAAAGTTCTTTGGCTTAAGTATGCCGAGTCCTCTAGGCATATTCGGAATACCTATAGCAACAGGAAGCATCATTAAGGAAGATGCCTGGCTTAGGATAGTATTTATATTCGCTCCTACATAAGCCCCAGAGAGATTCCTCTGTGCTTTACCGAGAAGACTAGCGTGTTCCTTACTAAGTATACGTCTCTCTTTACTTCCCCTTCCAATAGTATTAAGCCACTTCTCAATAGCTGTCGCAGTCTTAGGAGCTGTCCTCTCGACTGACCAAACTCCCTCGGTAGGAGCACCTGTGCGCGTATCAAACTTCCAGTCCTGAAGATAGGTCTTCCCTCTAGAGACAATAGGCTGAATGTTGATGTGCCTTTCTGCTGTCTTGACATACTTGTGATAAGCCTTCAGTATGTCCATCTCAGTATCTATGCCAGCTCCTTTCTTATCAGCCTTCTTAGCGAATTGAAAAGAAGTATCGGCTACTCCTTCCTTAACGGCCTTCATCAAGTCAGGCATAACCCAGGCATCTGAACCTATCTTCTCGCTAATCTTGTTGACATCACCAAAGAAGGTTATGTAGTCCTTAACTCGTTCAACTGGCTTGAGTCCATTCCTTACCCTCATCTCATTAAGACGGTCAAAGAGAGAAGCAAACTTAGGATCGAATGAATGTGACAGTTCGGCAACTCTTTTAGGAACCATCTCAGGTACTTCAATCCCAGATGCCTTGAGTCTCTCTATACCGCCTGCTCTCCTAGCTACTGAATATATGTAAGCATCCCTTAGTTCTTGGGCACTATACTTCTTTCGCAACTCTACTATCTGACTCTCAGCAGCCTTAACATTCCTGATCTCTTGAGTCTTAGCAGCATTATAGTCCCAGAAGAGTTCTTTCCAAGGACCTCCTAACTTATCCATAAAGTGAACTGTTGTCGTAAGAGGACCTCTCCCAACTTCAGGAGTATGATACAGAGCCGTAGCCGTAGCAACATCTACCTTAGGAAACTGGACCAAAACTTTTTCCCCAGTCCTAGTTGTGTGGGTATAAGTCTTATCAGCATTTAAGTTATTCGGATCAATAGCCTTTTGGATATCAGATTGGCTCTTAACTATTGTACCACCTGCAGAGGGTACTTTACCTGTCATATCCAGGATGACTCTATCAGGAAACTTAAGGGCCTTAAGATGATCCTCAATA
>OGVH01000007.1_pt1 | contig 18733 bp, 27 predicted proteins | sample 1575731 | NCBI WGS metagenome assembly OGVH01 (sample SAMN07581544, study PRJEB24739) | freshwater metagenome | place: Singapore | collected 2015-04
CTACACTGCTCTGAACACTCTTTCCCTACACGACGCTCTTCCGATCTGTTTCCCAGTCACGATACCTATTCATTTTTTAATTGCCTGTCGCTTTTTATGAATGTATTTTCTACGTTCATATTAAACATACGCAATGCTTCTCCAGTAATATTATTGGATTTGGAATATTCTTCTGCTTGCTCTTTGATTGATAGTATATCTTCTTGTCTAAGATTCTTTATATTCTTTCCGCTATTTGCAAGCTGATTTTCTATGTTAGAGTTAAATTCCACAAATTGATTCTGAACTGTTTTTAATGCGTCTGCATAATTCAAATATTCGTTATATGCGTCTGACAGTCCCGAAAGATTACTTTTATCTAACTCGTTTTTGAAAGCGTCTCCCCATCCATTATTAGATATAATTTTAAATAGTTGCTCCATTTTTTCATTTGGAGCTGCATTACCCATATCTTTTAACTGCTTAACGACTTCTGGGAATACGTTTCCCGATTCTGATATGAATTTATTTAAATCGGTAACACCTCCCGATTTAGAAAGCTGTGTATCTAGTTCGCTCCTTGCATTATTTAATTCTTTTAAGTTCGTGCTAAGAGCATCATTTAAAAATCCATTTGTCGCTTCATTTGCTACAACAAACATATTACCAGTACTATTGGATATATCATCATGCGCCTTCTTTAAATCCTCCAATGCTTTGCGCATCTCCTTTAATTTGTCAGTAGCATTTGGAATGGTCTCAATATTAGTAATGACTGTGCTCATATCAATAGGACTGCTTTCCAACTGATTTTTATATGCTTCAAGAGATTTTGCCACTTCTCCGCTGTTATTTGATTTTAATACATCTCCTATCGGATTGCTGTTCAGAAAATCTTGTATATTTTTAGCACCATCCTGCGCATTTTTTACAGTTTGCTCATTTGCCTGTTCTATTTCATCACGATGCTGCTTTTGGCTTGTATAGAAGTATATCAATGCCGCTCCTGCCGCCATAAGTACATTGGGTAATGTAATGATTGAAGAAACAAGATTTTGAATACCTATTCTCATTCTTGTAATAAAATTGGTATTCATCAGCCTTTGCCATGCTGTCATTTGAACTCCAGTCTTTTGCAATCCCATTAGATAAGACATTTGAGCTTCATTCAGACCATATAGACTTGCGACCTCTAATGCTTGCGCTGCTGTTATTCTACCAGTTCTTGCAAGTTGTATCAGTTGTTCGGATGATAACGATTTATTTGCAGCTAACTGCTCTAAATCTGACAAAGTAAGTTGTTTGCTCATCATCAAACGCTCTCTTTCCATAGATGTTAATGTCCTATAAGTTGAAGCCTTTTTAAGTACGGCAGCTTCTTCTTGCTTTTGCAGCATAATAGATTGTACTGTAGATGAGTTGTTTAGTCCTATCCATCTGTTGTGTATAGACATAGCAAGTCTGTTAGCTGAATATACCATTGTACCTGCTGCAAGAACCGATGTAAGTTCCCTCCAGTGAGATATAAGTTCTGTTATGTTCTTAATCGCACCCTTTATCATTCCACTGTTGGAATTGGCGATGTCGTAGTACATCGTATCAATAGCATCCTTTAAGTTGGACGCCATACCACTTGTAGATTGAGCCAATACGTCCTGCATACCGTAGAACTGACCTCCTTTGTCCGTAGACTTCCAAAGTACATCTTTTACATCGTTGAAAGATACCATACGCTTAGACACTCTTTCAATGACATCACCTGCCGTAACTATCCTATGTTCGGCTTCTGAATATTTCTTAGCGAGCAAATCGGGTAGCGATACTCCAAATTCAGTGAATTGCCTCATTTCTTGACCTCTCAAATAAGCGGCTGCTTTCACTTGCGAGAACGCTAATATCAACCTTGACATATCACCGCCAAGTCCTGCCGAAATATCCGCAAGTCTGTTTGTGGTATCGTACAAATCCTTATATGGTGTTCCAAATGCGGTTAATTGCCGAGAGTAGTTAGACAAGTCCTTGAAGTTAAATGGAGAGGTAAGAGCCAAATTCTTCATTCGGTTAAATATATCGTCTGCCTGTTCAAGAGAACCTAGCATACTTCCCATAGCCAATTTCTGCTTTTCAAACTCACCGCCTATCTCCACTACATTCTTCAATAGGTGTTCCACCGTATAAGCGGAAATGAGCATACCTATCTGATTGCGCAAATCGCCCGTGATAGAAACAAGCCCTGTAAGGGAATTGCCTAGCCTTACGGAAGCATTTGCGTGAGAATTTGTTGCTTGCGCTGCCCTCTGCTGTGAGTTTGCCAATCTTTCTTGCGCTGCCGATGCCGCTCGTGCCGCACGCTCCTGTCTTTGCAACTCTCTAGCTAGTGCAATCTCGGATGAAACATTATCTTTTGCGTTTGCACCTGCTCCCAATGAATTTGATTTAAGAAATTCAGAAGTTGATGTTGGTGATTTAGATGCTTGCCTTGCCAACTCTATGTATTCACGTAATTTCTGTATGGCTGCATCTACACCTTGCGGATTACCTAATGCTCTACTAGCAGTTTGAAATCTTTTTAAAGCGTTTTCTAGGCTAAATATTACATTTTGAAGTTTTTCTGATTCCGTTCTTTCCTTTTGCATCCCCTTTACGGCATCCTCCGCATTTCTTAATGCTCTATTCACATTTGAAGCCGAACCTATTCCGTGTAATACTTTTTCTGTTTCCTGCGCATTTCCTCTTGCTTCCTTTAAATAAAATAGTAATATTTGTATATCCGAAATAGCATCCTTGAAACTTTTGCTAGTTTGACTTCCTTTAGCAAATTCGGACATAGAACGTTCTGCGTTAAATAACCTTTCGTAAGCATAATTTAACTTATTAGCATTTAATATTTCCTTATCATTTGTCGCATCATCCGACTTTGATTGCTTATCCTTTATGGAAGAAATCTCTTTTAACGTTTTTACTAAAGCGTTTAATTCGGATATTTCATTCCTTGAACCAGTAGGATTTGAAAGCAATTCCGTTATTCTCTTCAATGCTGCTTCTGCTGCACTTGTATCAGCACCTATTTTTAGCTTTGTACTTCCCGTTCTTTCCACAGACTGCTGTATCTGCTTGCCTATGTCTAGGTTAGCACCGAGCTGTTTTTCCAAACGTGACTTGATGGCTTTTATCTGCTCATCGGTCATGTCGTTTATCTTCAAATCGAAGAATAATGTATCTAATGCCATTTTATTAAATGTTAAAGTTTGACAATAAGGATTTGGCACTCACGCTCTTGTCTGCCTTATCCCCGTATTTCTTCTCCCAACGCTCCTTTGCCTCAAGTATATCTTCCGCATCGGGCGTATTGTTCTTCTTTCCGTATAGCGTCAACGGCTTGTCTACGCTCATCAACTCAATCTGCGCTGCTGTCATTCCGCACATATATTCCCACATCGGAACTCTGTACATCCCGAAGAAGAAATATCTAGGTCGCATCATCCAGCTGTGGTCTTTTGAGATTTCGTAGGCTGCTCCGTATTCAGTCCTTGAAGGGTAGTAGCAACTTCCGTCTTTTTCATCATCATGCTCGTATCCTTTAGAGCGGTCAACAATATGGTATTTGTGTAGTATTGGTCTAGCGGTACTTTTTTTTTACCTAAATCCAACAACTCGGTAAGTTCCGTCTCGTTGTACTGCTTGACATAATAGAACCATCTCCATTTAAGCCAGTACAAAAGTTTGATAGACCAAAAACCGTTTAATACCATAAGTGCGGCACACATACAGGACTGCTTATCATCATTCCCTTCTTGTAGTATGGTTTTAGTTATCATGCTTCTGGTAAAATTAAGCATCCATCTGATTTTGAATTTCTTGTTGCGTACCGTAGCGTAATCGGGCAAATCAAGTTCAACCGATTGTAGTTCCTTCTGTGCTTCTATATCGGGTTGTTGTATTTTCTTAGACATATTGATTTTGTTTTGTATTGTTGAAAAAAAGAAAGGGGCGATGGGCATTAACCGCCTACCGCCCCACGTTGCTTTATGAAAGAGTGCCTATGCTGTCTTCTTGAACAGAACATAGATGTTCTTTCCCGTTGCGTCTGCGAGAGCTGAAACCTTGCTGTTGATGTAAGCAGGCTTGTCGTTCTCGTTTACGAGGTTGGAGAAAATCTCTGCGTTCGGGATGAAGATAGCTGCCGTTAAGTCTTGACTTGTCATAAACAGACCGCCTCCTACCTTCTTAGGTGCGGTATTGATACCATAACCTTCGTATGTCACACCGTTCACGTCTGCCGTCATTGCCGTGGCGGTAGTGTCACCGTTTGTGAATGTGGAAATCAACTCTGGTGCGAATGATGCAATCTGATAGGCAATATCATCATCGCCTGCCTTGCTCGTAACGTCCCAAATCTCTCCAGTCGTAAGTTTCGTCTTTGTCAATTGTGCTTCACCGCTCTTGAACGTTACTCCACCCTCTGTAACGGGTAACTCGAAATCAAAAGTTGCCAATGTAGCCAAAGTCAGATTTGGTGTCTTGGTGTAATAGATGTTGTGCATCTGTGAAAAGAGTTTCTTTAAGTCGCTCAATCCCTTTGTAATTATTGCTGCTGCCATAATTTTATGTGTTTTGTGTTGTTGTTACTTTAAAATCAAATCAAAATATATCGTGAGATAGTGGAAACCGCTTCCGTCTGACTTCGCTTCAAGCGTCTTTGGCTTGAGTGCCTTGTAAAGGTCGTTGTCTATTGGCAATAGGGAATACACCTTCTGTTCCATGTCCGATAAAGGTGTGACCTTGGATGTCCCGTCATTGTCCCTTTGAAATACCTTTAGCGTGACGTATGTGTCTCCGTAAGCGTGCATAGGGTCTACTTCGCCCACCTTGATTACCACAAATGAGTTCATCTGTGTTGTCGTGCTACTAGGTCTGTCGTCAATAAAGGTTTTTTCACCTATGTTTTTGAAAACCGTATATAGCGATTTGCAGATTTCGTTCCTGTTGTACATTTCCATACGCCTACGATGCTTTAACCAAATCAACCGCTCTCAGACCATGCGCATAGTGATAAGTTCCAGTGATAACATCTCCCTTTAGGACATCCTCAATATAACTAGCATATTCGCTGCCGCTTACTACGGTTATACCGTATTTTCCGTTCACTCTATGCCCTTGCAAAAATCCTATTGCGTCTTGCTCACTGTTTTCCTTGTCAGTTTCTATTACACCCTTATATCCTCTATGTCTGCCCATGTAATCGGGTTTAAGAAAGGCATATTCTCCTGATGTGAGTTTCTTTCTTACAGGTGCGGGCATATCAGCAAACTGTTTTGTAGTTATCACGTATATCAGTGCCCCATTACTATAAACACCAACAGCAGTTCCAGTCCAAGTCTGCCCAGTAAATGCCATCTTTGGAGAATGGTATAACTTGTAGGCTTTCTCAACTAATTTATTTGCTTGCACCATAAGTCCCTTTTCAACTTGCTCACGGATAATCTGTTTCGCTTTATTGAAACCATTTTCAAGTGCCTTGCTGTTGTCTGCCATTTTAGTTCTTGGTTACAGAGATATATATGTGCATACCTTTTGTAGTAGTTCCGTCAAGACTTGTCACGTTTCCGCTTGCGTCTTTCGTGAACACTCCGTCAGAGTTCGTGTGAGTGATATTGGTTACTTGCCAGTCGCTCACGTTTCCTTTTATTTCGCATATCCCGTCATCCACAGATACCGTGTCACCGAATTTCACTTTCACTCTTATGGGCACAGACAATATCCATATTGCTGTGTTTGCAGAATTTACATAGTGCGCATCATCCCATTTGTTAAGTTCCTTTCGGCAGCTTCCACTATATAATAAGGTGGATGTGCCATCATCGAACTGTGATGATTCATCCGTTCTGCTTATCGTGCAAGTATGTGGGAATCTAGAATTGCTCATGTCTCACTTTTAGAGATTTACGATTCTTATCGTGCTGTTCGTCTTAACCGTCTCACCGTATTTGTCGTATATCGCCTGCGCCAACGCCCTTAGCTGCCTTGCATCGTATGCAGAGTGCTGTGTACCGCCCGATTCAAGAGTCCAACCACCATCCTGTTCTCTGTGGGATGATATTGTACTTGGGGTACTTGCACAATACAAATATAGGTCTGCCGTGCATAGCTCACGCAACTTGGTATTTTCGCTTGCATCATCCGACAACGATGTAACATCCGAAGATTCGGGTATTCCTCTGTCCGTAAGGATGCTTGCAATGGCATTATCGGGTATCTCGTACCCGACTTTGCCACGCAAATATTCTTCTATGGTGAGAACCGCCATTACTTACTAGCCTTTAATTGTTACGTAATACATCCATTGTGTCTTGTTAGGCACAACCATACCAGTAAATTCGGACTTGACAAGCATACTCATGGCATCCGAATTGAATGTCTGACGCAACAGGGTTCTGCCACCGTCATACCATCCAATCTTAGCGCATGGCATATCAAGTGCCAAAGGCTTAGAGAATTGAACGTCACCGATTGCACCGTCAGGGACATACACCATCACACCGTCAACGAATGACTTCAATGTGGTAACTTCCACCTTCTTAGTGGTAGCGTTCCATTTCTCGACCTGTGCCTTATGGTCTTTCACCACGATAGGAGCACCGATAACACGACCGATATAGGTAAGAATATCATCGTCTACTGCCTGTGCCGAAAGCAATGCCAAGTTGGTAGTGTCGGTATGAGCTGCTGCCGTGTACATATCCCTCCAATACTTCATACTTACGAGAGCATCCTTCGTACCTTTGGAAATCTCCCAGTGTCCTGTCGGGCAGAAGTCGTTGTCCTCTGCATCGTGTTTTACCTTGCGCAAAACAGTGATAGGATTGGTAGTTCCGCTTGTTACACCTGCATCCTGCGTAACATTTCCGTCTGTGTCCTCTGTGTACCAAGTAGATGTCTTGATATGTGTAGTAGGAATACCGAAGTCAACTTCCAATGGAATACCCAGTGGGTTGTTGGTTGCATCGAGCACGTACTTGCCCTTGTTGGAAACGATTTGGTCTCTCATGTAGAGCAGAGTGTTGTAGTTGCCACCGATAAGGCTGTCACTTGACATGAACATCAAGTCCATAATCACGTTGGTAATGCTCTGACTGATGTAACCCATCTCCTGTGCAAGAAGCAGTTTCTCACGAACCGTCTTTTTGTCAAACGGAACTTCATGCTTGAAAGTTGGGAGAGAACCCATTTTCAGACTGAATCCGTCTGTGTGCTTTGTAGGACCGTCACTATCCACGTCTACACGTGCTGCCATAGTGTACGGTCTGATGGTTGCGTTAATCTGCTCCCAAGTTGCACTCAATGGAATGTTAGGGTTTACAGGAAATCCCTCCTGTGCGAATGTTGCCTGTGCGTTGTATTTCTCGGCAAACATGAAATTGAAATAGTTGGTAAGGGATGTCCCGTTACCGTCATTTCTGAAACCAAGGGCTTCCAGTCCACGGTCTACGATATTGTCAAATTCCGCTGTTCTAATCATAATCTGCCTCCTTATGCTTCACGCACAAATTCAATTTTCGGAAGAAGAGCTTCCACACTTGCAGGGATGTCTGCTCTGTCAGCATAGATTTTGCCTTCACGTGTTACTGCGCACGTTACGTCAATCACCGTTTTGTCGAGAGGAATACGAACTCTTTCTGCGAGTAGTCCGTTTACTTTTGCAAGATTGGTAGTGTCTGAACTCTTCACTACGGTTACAGCTTTGCCGATACCGTTGAAGATAACCATTGTACCTTCTTGCAACACTCCAGTGTCTGTAGGAATGTCGGCTACATTTACAAGACCACCGCCCTGCAAATTATCACCCTTCTTAATCCAGACTGGATAGTCACCGCCAACCTCTTTCGAGTAGGTAGCCATGACATTGTTTGTCATTCCGAATCTGTCCATTTTCTAAGTTTTTGTGTTTGTGTTGTGTTGTTGTGTTTCCTATTCAGCCTTCGGAAGTTTGCCCTCTGCCTGCATACGCTCTTTATATAGTTCTGCTGCCGATTTTGAACCTTCTTTGGGTTGCACCGATGGTTGGAATTGCGGTACGAAACCGTTTGCGGTGATTTGCCTGTTCCTGTCCTTGAACATCTTGTCGTATTTTTCGGAAACGTTCTTGATTGCTTCATCCAAGGATTTCTGCGTATCGAACTCTCCGTTCTCCCTTACAATGTGTTCAAAGTAGATTGGGTCGTAAATCAGACCTTTCTCTTCCAATTCGGCTTTGAATTTGCTTTCCACCTGCGTTAGATAGGATTTCTGCTCTGCCGCTTTTTCCTTGGCTGTAAGTTTCTCTTCCAGTGCCTTGTACTTCGCTTCATTAGCATCCTCTATCGCTTTCAGACGTGCCTCTAAATCGTTTGTCGGTTTAGTCTCGACTGGCTTTGTGATGGGATTAGTTTCTGCGGGTTTGTAGTTCTTTTTGAACTCATCCACCTTGGTTGCTACGTCATGGTCGAAATTGCCTGTGATGGATTTCAGAATGTTCACGTGCTTAGTGAAATAAGCAGCGTCAGGTTCCGTACCATCTGCAAGCAAGTTGTTATTAACGTAGTCCGTAATCGTTCTGTCTGACAAACTGGTTGTTCCAATCTGCTCCTTAATTGTGGAAATGATTTTTTCTGTTTCCATTGTCTAGTTTAGTTTTTGTGTTTATGTGTTATGCGGTTTTTCCGCTATTATTTTGCAAATATATACATTATTTATTCAAAAAACAAAGAAAAATTGAATATTTTTGCAAAATAAATATTATATTTGCGCATAAATATACATTTTAGAATGGTTTCTGACACAGAAATAGATAATATTGTGCAAACAAAGGAGGGGGATAAAGTATATTCGTATGGCTATATAGACCGTCTCCGTGAGGATGATAAGAAAGTCCCCAATCCCAATATCGTGATACCGCAGAAAGGGTGTCAGGAGATGTTTCTTGCGTGCAATACGGATATTGTAATCTATGGCGGGAAGAGGGGAGGCGGAAAATCTTGGGCATTACTTGCCGATGCTATGAAGGATTGTAACAACAAGTTTTTTAACGCTACGATTTTTCGTAAAGAGATTGGTGACTTGGAGCAGCTTGAAAGCACATCGGAAGATTTGTATCAGCAGTTTGGTTCTTATAACAAGTCCAAGAATGATATGACTTGGAACTTCAACAAGGGAGCAAGCGTCAGCCTTACATATTATGCAGGCACATTCTCGAATTTCAAAGACCGTTTCCAAGGTCGTGAAATACCGTATGTCGGAATAGACGAAATCACACAGATGGAGTATGAGAAGTTCAAGTATATTATGACCGACTGCCGTAATTCGCACTTCATTCCAAATAGACTTTTCGGCACTTGCAACCCTGACCCCGACTGTTGGGTGGCAAAATTCATAGACTGGTGGATAGGCGAAGACGGTTATCCAATATCCGAAAGAAACGGTGTACCTAGATATTGCTTTATGGGCGGTGAGGATGCGAAAGACCCTTCATCTATTTCATGGGGCAGTACACGTGAAGAGGTATATGAGCAGAACAAAAAACTGATAGACGAATTGTACAGACCTTACGAGCGGCTCAACCTAGGCATGACACGTGAGGAAATGTTCATCAAATCAGCCACATTCATAGAAGGCAGGTTGGAAGAAAATATTCAGCTTTTGCGTTCTGACCCTACATACCTTTCGTCACTTGCCAATCAGTCTTTGGAAGATATAGAACGTGACCTGCGTGGAAACTGGAAGTACAAGACGGTAGGTGACGATCTAATCAACTATGCCAACATGGAAAAGTTCTTCAACAATGATATGCACGTTGGAGACCACCACCGAAGATGCTCATGCGATGTGGCTTTTGATGGAGGTGATAATCTTGTCCTTTGGCTTTGGGTTGGCAATCATATTCAGGATATTTTCACCTGTTCCAAGAACTCGAAGATTGTCTTACAGATAGTCAAGAATAAACTAGAGGAATGGAGCGTACTGGAAGAGGATATGACCTACGACCTTTCGGGTATCGGTCAGTCGTTCAAAGGCTTCTTCCCCCATGCCGTACCGTTCAACAACCGTGAGAGCGTGGATGAGAAATACAAGGGTCAGTACGACAATATAAAATCACAGTGCGCATATATGTTCTACCATGCGCTGAATGACGGTGAAATTTCAATCAACCCGAACCTTCTTTCGCTTAAATTCAGCGGTAACGGATATAAGAACGTGCCTTTGCGTGATATACTCATGAAGGAGCGCAAGGCTATCAAACAGGACATAAACAATACCGACAAAGGCTTCTGCATCATCAAGAAAGTGATGATGAAACAGCTTGTCGGTCACTCTCCCGACTTTATCGAGGCGATGCTCATGCGCTTCATTTTCGATATTAAACACAAACGCAAACACATAACTGGATTAGGATGGCTATAGAATTTAAAGTGAAGGACTTGTTGCGGAAAAGACCTTTCACTAAAATTTCTCCGCAATGCAACTTTTCTCCCGACCTTATTTCGGGAAGTGATTTGGATTCTTTGTCTTACAATGACGAAAAGCCTCTCTACAACATCGTGACACAAGCCGATTTCCTGCGTGAACTTGACCCTAACGGTCACTTGATATACAACCGTGAGTTCTACCCCGACAAAATCAAGGAGGTGGAGATAGACGTGGCTTCATCCGATGGCACTACGACCGAAAAGAAAACGGTGCATACCATTCAGAAGATGATACGTGTATCTTTCGCTTTGCAACAGATGATTAAGATACAGCAGCTTATCCATCTTTGCGGAAACGACCTGCATCACGAACTAAATTCAAATAGCAAGGACAGCGAAGATTCCAACAAGTTCTTCGACATATTCAAGAAGGGTTGGTACAATAAGCACGTAGACACCGCCTTCTTCAAGTTTTGTGATAGCATAAAATCCACTGGAGACGGTGCAATCGCCCTGTATATGAGCAACGGTAAAGTTCATTTGCGCAACTATTCATATTTGGATGGGGATTGCCTTTACTACCAAGTAAATCCGCTTACAGACGAACCAATGTACTTTGTCCGCACATTCTCTGATGTGGATGAGAACGGTGAGATAGTGACCAAATACGCACAGGTGTATGACAGTCAGAATATCTATCTGCTGAAACAGGATGAAAGAGGTTTGGGCGGTCTTATCAGCAAGTTCAAAGGGACATTGGGACTGGATGGATATTCCCTCATCAGTTCCGTACCTCATGGGTTTAACGAACTTCCTGTAATATACTACCGTTCAAGAATGGGAGCCTGTTGGTCTCCCGTACAGGACAACATAGATATGTACGAACTTGGGTTCTCGCATCTTTGTCAAAACAATCTAGCCTTCGCATTTCCTATATTGGTTATGAAGGGCGATGATATTGCAGTACAGGGCGACTCGATAGACGGTGCTGTAAAAGGTTTCATCATGGGTTCGGATGCCAATGTGGACTATCTGAAAGCCCCTGAAAGCCCTGAAAGTTTCAAACTTGAAATGGAAACTATGCTCAAAAACATATTCCGTGGTTCTAATTGCGTAGAACCTCCCGAAATGAAGAGCGGTGACACACCTACGGGGACAGTCAAGTTGATTTTCTTCCCATGTTTGCAGAAAGCCATGTATGACGCAAGTCTTTTGCAGGATAGTATTACACGTCTCAACAGACTTTTCAAGTATGGTATTTCGATAGAGGAAGAGTGCCTTACGCAGATGGCAAATCTTGACATTCTTTCGTGGGTTATTCCGTACATACCTCAAAATGACCAAGAACGAATTAACAATCTTGTTCAAGAGGTTGGCGCAGGTATCAAGTCTAAACAAACCGCATCCGAACAGACTGGAGACGGTGCTTACGATGAATGGAAACGTATCATTGCAGAGCAGAAGGAAGCGCAGCAGAGCGATATGCTTACAACTCTTGTCAAACAGCAGCAACAAGCAGTAAAGACAGCCAATTCAAATGCCGATACCGCAATCAAGCAGCAGCAGAACAATGGAAATAAAACACCTAACAGCAATGGAAAGTAAGGACATACAACTTTTACATGGAGATTGCTTGGAACTGATGAATAATATTCCCGATGGTTCTATAAATCTGATAGTAACTGACCCACCATACAGAATGACATCAAGGGGGAGTAATGGAAGTACGGGCGGTATGCTTGCAAAAAAAATAGGAATGAGTGGTCGTGTGTTTAATCACAACGACTGCAATGTAAAGGACTGGATGCCCGAATTATATAGAGTACTAAAAAATGGTTCTCATGCCTACATCATGTGCAATCATATAAATCTCATTGAATATCTTAATATAGCTACACAGTGCGGTTTCCACTTTATCAAGAGTCTTATATGGGATAAATGTTCAAAGATAATGGGCAGGGCATATATGAGCCAATTCGAGTATATCCTTATGTTCAGAAAAGGGGATTTTAAGCAAGTGAACGATTGTGGAATATCGGACATTATTTCAATACAAAATAAAAAACCAAAAGATACCTACGGGAATAATTTACATGATACATCTAAGCCTGTTTCTCTTATGGAGTTATTAATAAAGCAATCATCAATGAATGAAGACTTAGTATTAGACCCTTTTAGCGGAATAGGAACTACTGCATTAGGTTGTATTAATACACATAGAAAGTTTATTGGTATGGAGATAGATGATAACTACTTTGAGATAGCTGAAAAGCGTATAGGAGATGCAATAAAACAGAAACAACAAAATCTATTTGACAAATGACGGCAGTTGAGCAGGCAAAGGAATATCTAAGGCAAAGGTTAAGTGCCGAGATTTCGTTTCATAACAACCTAGAAACGATTATAGAGGACTATGCCTACAAACTTACGGATATTGCTTATGCCGCAAACGTACCGCCAAATATGTTCACATTCGACTACAATAGCACGATTAAAAAGGCTGTAGACGATTTGATTTCAGAAATGAAACAACTTATCATATCCATAACAGAAACGCTCGCTGTAGCTACGCATACAAATAATAAGGACAAGATACTTGCACGTATCGGTCGTGATATATCGGGAGATAGTTTTTACGGAAGGTTGGATAGCCATACGGACACATACAAAAAAGAGATTGAAGGTTTGGTTGCGGCAGGATTGCTGATTGGTGCTTCAAAAGCGAAAATGAAAGCAAGCATGAAACAATATGTGCGCACACCATACCTCAATCCGATATTCAAGGATGCTGCCAAACTAAATCAAGGCAAAGCGGAAGTATTGGTAAGTAAAGGACTTCATCTAGGTGTGGGTATAAGCAATTCCGCTTTCAATTCCATAAACACGCTTGGCAGATACACGATAGGGGATGCATGGATGTATGATTGGTACGATGATTGGAACACCAAGGGCGCAATAGGATATGAGGTAAGACGTGGCAGCAGTTATCCGTGCTCTATTTGTGACAGTAATGTAGGATTTCATACAGACGGAAATCTGCCTCCATACCATCCACGTTGCGTATGTATAGCCATACCAGTATTTGCATAATTTTTTTGTTAAACAATATATGTAGGTTATTAATTTTTAATTTGTGAATTTTTCTTAAACACAGCAATGCCCGCCATTCGTGAGAACAACGGGCATTTTCCTTTACCTTAAAAACGTACTATACCTATCCTATCTTCCCTCTTGTCCTGTACTTCCGTTTCTCGGTCGGCTTTTCAGCTACCTTTTCTTCGGACTTATTCGCCCCTCCTTTCAGGGTAAGCGCATCTTCCGAAACCTCCACATACATACCATGCGAGTTCACCCTGTAAGTGCCTTCACGCATCGTACATTCTACCATACCCGATGTTTTGCGACCTGCACATTCAAATGTAACAGCATCGCCTTTCTTGAATTTAGTTTCCATTCTTATCTATATTTTTAAGTTCATCCCTCATATCATACTCACGTTTCATATCGTCAAGAGTTTTCTTCTCCTCTTCTTCGGTAGGTTGATTAGTTTCATTTGAAACCTTTTCTTGGTACGAAAGAAGTAGTTTACCTATTTCCACCAATACCTCTACGGGACATCCGCTTGTAGCAAACTGATATTGAACGTTGATAAGCGATTGAAGATAAGCCATCCATTGTTTGGTTTCCGTCTTGTTAGCAGCCATGCCTATAATGCTCTTGACAAGTCCAAACATAAACGTGCTCTCGTCTATCTTCGTTATCCAATTACCGCTTGTTGTGCGTATCTGCATAAGTGTCTGATGTCCGAAAACATCACGTATTCCCTCAATCTTGAAATTGCCAAGTCGAAGAAGTTCTTCTCTGTTGTTTTTCTTGCTCATATCTAAATGTTTTTATGTTGTTCAACAAAAGGCATCCGCAAATTAATGCGGACACCATAAAGGTCTATTTACCTTTCTTTCCGCCACCCTTAGTGGTCTTTTTTGTTCCGCAAGCCATAGTAGTGTGTGTTTGTGCTGTTGCTCGGATAGCCGAGTGCTGATTATTCCATTTGTTTTGCTAACTCCTCTAATAAACCTTTAAGATAATTCTTACTTTTACTATCCATAACCCAACCGTTACATTTGGAAGTGAAGTATCTATAAGGTTCGCTATTGTCAAAATTTCCTTTGTTGTAAGCCTTTGATGCACCAACAAAATCGGCATACATTTCTTTCAAGTACTTTAAAGGTATATTAATCAGTATATATTCTCCTGTTTCAGAGTTCCAATCAACCCAATATCCCCAATGGTGTTTATTGTGACCTTTGTGATGCAGCCATGCGTGCTGATATTCAATATCATTTTTATCTCCATTGAAGTATTTAGCAGATGCTATAAATTCTGACGGATAGAATTTCGACATATCATGTATGATACCTTGCCAAATAATTCCTAATTTACAACACTCGATAAAAACGTACCACTTGTGCTTACAAATTGTCACGAAATACTTTACATACTTTCCCATAATCTATTTATTTTTTAATTTCTTATAATTCAATGCGTTCTTAATCTGTTTTGCAATCCAACCTACAAGATACGCAAAAGGCTCTTGATTGTCAGCATCCACTTCTGCCGATATGTCGGTGAAGGTACCAAATGCAACGTGCACAGCCTCGTGAGCGTAATCTTCTATTGTTGGCGGAAGCCTTAACCATATCAAGAAACCTTTGTCAAGCGATTCCTTTTCAACGACATCCCAAACATCACATTTATCTTGCGAACAGTCGGCAGTGTTTATTTCCAAATCATTTCTTCCCTTGAAGTTATCGGTTATTACCTTGCCACTGTTTCTACCCTTTACGATATACATTTTACGTGGATATATCCCCATATCCACAACGAAATATCCTTTATCATTTTTCTGTTCCATAGACTATTTTTCTTTATCTATAAATAATATTAATTTACCTCTTTGTTTAATTCCGATAGGTTCGTTCATGTAATTATATACAATTGTATTTATTCCTCTCCATCTAAGTTTTCCTTTCGTTATCTTACCTTTAATCGGCTTGTCAATAACATTACGAAGAAGGAATTCAATATCTCTTTCTAATTTATCGTAGTAAGCATTAATATGCTTTCCCAACATTTTATATATTATGTTTTGTATATCATTCTTTTGCCCCATACACTATCTGATTTATTCGTTTTACAATCTCCTCAACTGACTCTACGACACTTACATCATCTACACGATTTTCAGTATATCTGTACCCGTATTCATCACGATATGCGTAAACATATATCCTATTTATATTTTCGATTACAAAAGCGCACTTTTCTTTTGTGTCTACCAATGTAAGGATTATTAGATGTATCATAGCCACTCTCTTTTAATTTCAAGTTCCTTTCCGTTCAAAGCATAAAACAAGTTCTGCAACTCGTGAATATATCTAATAGGCTCTCCGATATAATACTCATCACAATTTATAGTAGGAATTAAATAGAGTTCGTTATCTTTATATTCCATTCTAACTTCCATATAAGAACCTCCTATACTAATCATAAACCCAAGTTCTTCTACATCTTGAACATTGTTTGCAATATGTTTAACAAATTCTTTTGTGATAGGTATCGGGCAAATCTCGTTTCCGTTAATCTCGAAAGAATCTCCATCGTTTCCTTCAAAGTCAAGTTGCACCCAATCATCACCTATTGCAACAACCTGCATGAGGAACTTTGTCTCATTGGTGTAGTATAGCCAGTTTCATAAACGCAGGTCACTTGTTTTTATATTTTTCATATCATAAATTATTTATAAGTTCTTCTTTTGTTCCGAATAAATCCTTCTCAAAAAAATCAGCGATTTCAATATTGAAAGAATTACGTATTGAATAGCTTATGGAAATATTTCTCTTTAAACCGTCAGGAAACACTAATACGTGTATATCATGCACGGCTCCTTTACACAATTGATTATTGTGAATATAAAATACCTTATCGCCAATATTATACTTAGTCTTTATATCCATATTCCTCTTTATTTAAGTGCATCACCGTCATTACGCAATACGTTGCCAAATCCATTAGAGTGTCTGCAATACTCTCATCCTTTACTTGCGCCTTCTTCTTTGTAAGAGACTTTAGACGTTCCATCTTGTCGCTCATACGTACAACAGCCGCAGTAAGGCCAAACTCGTCCATAGACTTGTCAAAGGAATTTCCGTAGTCAGCATTCTTTGCAATGTATGTATCACACATTTGTGAAGTGATTTCACCAAAGGAGTTTATCTTTTCTATAGCAGATTCAAATTTGTCTATAACATCTTTTGATGGCTTCCAGTTCATAAAAGAATCACTATGTATTTTATCAAATAGTTTCGTTAGCTCGTCACAAGTTTTTTGAGAAATATTTACATCGTTAATTTGCTCAAATTCATCTTTAAGCTTAAGGGCAGTAATATTCTCCAAACCGATATTAATACAGGCATTTTTCTCTTCCAAGAATACAAGTATGCTGGAATAATTAATATCTCGTATCTTCCACCAACAATCATTGTAAAGATACTCTTCCGACAACTTTACATAATCTCCTGCTTTCATTGCAATTCCTCCTTCACCTTCTGTTTGGTTTCTTCACTTGCCCCCTCCATAAGTATGGCGACAGCGTTTCTGATATTGTACAGACGTGAGTCCATCTTATCCTGCCCCGTGCTCAGGAATATCGGGTTGGCATCCACGGGTATGTTCTCCGTCAGATAGTCCTCAATCTGATTGAACGTGCTGAATAGCGCATCCTTTACCTCCACAAGCCTTACAATCTGATCTTCCATATCTATATTGTCCCGTTAAGTTTACGTCTCTGCATTTCAGCCTCGTACAGGTTGCACCGCTTACAGGTGAGCGGAAGGAAGAAATGGATAAGCTGCTCATCCTCTTTCGTCTCTTCCTTGTTCCACTGCTGCAACTTGTTCAGAAGGTCTATGGCTGCCAACTTCTCCTTGTCGGTAAGACCGCCCTTTACAATCAGCTCGTTCACGGTGGCAAGGGCATCCGACTTGGAATACACACCAACCTTCTGCTTCTTGCCCTTTGCCTGTTTCCCGTCTGCCTTCACACCATCCAATACGGAAGTGTCACCCTTTACACGTGAGGTTTTGAGCCAGTCCGTACACTGCTGAATACCCTCATGGTCTGCAAGTTCCCTAGATGCACGCATCCTAAGTGCTTCTGGGGATAGCGAGTCGAACTCGCCTTTCCTAGACACCGCATAAGCCTCGTAGTCCGCACACCCGCAAGCCCGAAGCATAGCCATATACACATTCTCGGTTGCAAGCTGAAACATATTCCCTACCTGCATAGTCCTATCATCCGCACTTGTCCTTCCTCTCATTTCGCAAGATTTTTATTTTTTATTTCGTATAGTTTGAAACACATTCCCAAAGACTTTCTGCAATAGTCGAACCCCGCAAGTTTCAGCTCGTCACGGAACACATGAGCCGAAAGCACATCTGGAATCCTGTATTTGGAACACCACTTCCGATAGTTTGCGTACAGCTCCGTGATTGTAGCGTAGGTAGCCTTGAGCTCCGTCTGACCTGTTCTAGTGCAGTCGTATGCCTTCCACATCGTTCCCACCTTGTCCGAAGAGTAGATGTACCTGATTGCGGAAGAATGGTTCATGTCACCCCTGCATACGGTGTCTAGGTAGTTGGTAAGCCCCGCCACCTCCGTGAACTTGCATCCGTTCAGACGGAAACGCTCACGACCGACACATATCCAGTTGAATATGCCCGCATACTCGTTTGCAAGCTCAAGTGCAAGTCGTGGGTTCTGCTTCTCCACGGGTATCTGCACATCGAAAGGTATCACAACCACACGTCTGCGCATGGAGTGAGACCACGTATCAAGTTTCGGCAGCTTGTTGCAGTTCCCCATAATCAGAGGAATGTCGTACACCTCAAACGGATTGGAGTACAGCACCTTCACACGCATGGGTTCACCGCTTATGAGAGCCTTGAAGGAAGCGTTGTCCCCACGTATGTTCATCGCATCCACCTCTGGGCAGTAGTTCAGCCTCTTGCCGTTTATGTTCGCCATGTTCTGCTCCTTGTAGTTCCCGAACACAAGCTCCTGCACGCCATACGTGGAAACGTTGTCCTTCCCTAGCAGCCCCATAAGCGTCTCGAATATGACCGACTTGCCGTTTGAGCCGCTTCCTTTCAGTATGAGCATGGTCTCTATCTTCACCTTCTTGCGGTCTATGAAGATACTTCCCAAGAACTCCTGCAACATACCCTGCGCATCCTATATCGTGACTGGGAAAC
>OGVH01000008.1_pt1 | contig 18307 bp, 18 predicted proteins | sample 1575731 | NCBI WGS metagenome assembly OGVH01 (sample SAMN07581544, study PRJEB24739) | freshwater metagenome | place: Singapore | collected 2015-04
GTTTCCCAGTCACGATAGGAGGCCCAACTTCCGCTTGAGATATATTCTGTCGATACTAAAGGATTCAAGAGTCTTGAAAGAACTCATCCGGTGTTCACTCTTCTTCATGATGAGCCAAACGAACAGATGACCAGATTTACTTTCATGAAAGTGATGGCGACGGCCATGCTTTTGAGAGGAAATGCCTATGCATATATAAATCGAGACAACAACGGAGTTGCCACGGACATTTGTTTCCTGCCTAACGACAGTGTGGATATCATCTGGGTATCAGTCGACGGCGTGAAAAGGAAAAGATATCAGGTAGGTGGATTCAGCCAGCTTGTCGAGCCGAAGGACATGATTCATATTCTTAACTTTTCTTACGACGGTATAAAAGGCATATCTACATTGGCTCATGCTAGGAACACCATCGACATTGCTAATTACAACGAACAATGTGCGGGCTCGTTCTTCAAATCTGGGGCCTCCGTCAACGGTGTATTGTCCATTCAGGACGCCAGATTAAACCAAAAACAGAAGCAGCAGATATATGATGAGTGGTCGGCAAGAACCACCTCAACAGGACAGTCAAGTAATATAGTCGTATTGGAGGGAAACCAGTCCTTCACTCCGATTTCAATTTCTCCGAAAGATTCGCAAATGCTTGAAAGCAGACAGTATTCGGTCATCGACATCTGTCGTTTTTTCGGTGTGTCTCCAGTTAAGGCCTTCGATTTATCCAAATCCTCCTACTCTACCGTTGAAGCAACGCAATTGGCCTTCCTGACCGATACGCTTGCGCCAATAATTGAAAAAATAGAGCAGGAAATCAACCGCAAAATTTTTACGGTAGTCGAAAGCGGAAGATATGTAGCCAAATTCAAGATAGATTCCATTCTACGCGCGGACAAGGCAAGCCAATCTGAATTCTATGCCAAGTTGTTCAATATGGGGGCCATTACACCCAACGAGATACGACGTGAAAATGATTTGGACTGGAGGGAAGACGGAGACGAGGCTTTTGTCCAAGTCAACGTCCAAAAATTGGCCAATGCCGTATCTGCAGAACCTGTTTCCAACAATCCGGAGCCTCAGACAGAGCCTGAACCTACACCGACAAGAAAGAAAAAGAAAATGTAATACATTTTTTTACGTAATATAGAAAAGATAATTATGGAAGACAAAAGAGAAATAAGGGCAATAAACGACAAAGTAAATGTCGTTGGAGAATCCGAAAGCCGGAGAGTGGAAGGATACGCCATGCTTTTCAATACAAAGTCTGACGGTCTTGATTTCGAGGAAACAATTCTTCCGTCGGCAATGGATGGAGTGCTTGACCGTTCCAATGTTTTCGCACTTTTGAACCATGACAGTTCACGAGGCATTCTTGCCCGGTCAAAATCGGGAACCTTGTCACTGTCTGTCGACTCCAAAGGCCTGAGATATAGTTTTGATGCACCGAACACCCAATTGGGCGACGAATTACTAGAATACCTCAAGAGAGGCGAAATTAACTCGTCTTCTTTTGCTTTTACGGTCGAAAAAGATACCTGGGAAAGGAAAAAAGACGGCTCATGCAAGCGAACTATCGAGCAAATAGACCGGTTATATGACGTTTCTCCCGTCTATGACGCCGCCTATTCCAAGACTTCCGTGTGTAAAAGAGGCCTTGAGCAGCTTCAGGAGAGTGAAAAAAGAGCTGAAGAAGAGGCAGAAAAGTTAGAAAAAAATGAGAAAAAAACCGATTTGTCGGGATATTTCGAAGAAATAAATTGTTTAATCAATAATTTTTGAAAAATGAATAAGGAAAAATCCATCACAGATTTACGCGCTGAGCGTAAGCAGCAAGTCGACCTCGCCAAGGGCATTGTAGACGCTGCGAAAAAAGAAAGTCGGAAATTGACCGATGACGAGGACAAGAGCATTATCGAAATGCAACTTCGCTGTCGTGAGATTGACCTTGAAATCGTGGAAAGACAACAGTCGGAAAAGAATCCGCATATTGTCGATACTGAAAGCAAACCATTCTCTTTAAGAAAGGCTATCATAGAGGCTGCTAACGGCAATCTTTCTGAAGATACTAAAGAAATAAACCGTCGCGGTATGGAGTCCATGACCCCATCTGGCCTGACCAAAGAAGGTCAGTTGCAGATACCGGTACAAAGTCGTGCCAACCAAACAGCCACAGGAACAGATGGCGGCTCTACAACCATCGAAAACGAGAGGATGAATATCCTCATGCCGTTGGTGAACAATCTTGTATTGGGCCAACTGGGTGCCACCATCATGACCGGCTTAACCGGAAACATCGTTTTTCCTGCATATAGCGGCTCAACGGCAGCTTGGGCAGGCGAAAACGATGAAGCAGCCGACGGAGCAGGAACTTTCTCCAAGACTTTGACCTTCTCGCCAAAACGCATCACTTCAATGGCTGTTTTCTCGAAGCAACTATTGGAGCAGTCCTCAGAAGATGTCGAAGGAATTGTGCGCAATACGATCATCAATGCTATTTCTGACAAACTGGAGGCAACGGCGTTCGGAAGTGCAGCAAAATCCGATACCAAACCGGCAGGATTGTTCAATACTCATCTTGGAGCCGGAGGCGCATTTACATTCGGCCGTCTTGTCGACATGGAAACAAAATTGGCCACTCAGAACGCTTTGCGTGGCAATTTGAAATATCTGATGTCTCCGAAATTGGCAGGCAAAGGAAAGCAAACCTTGTGTGATGCAGGCGTACCGGGTTATATCATCGTCAACAACGAGACAAACGGATATCCTATCATACAATCCAACAACGTAGCTCAGGGCCTTCAGACAGCTACGAATGAATATGGAATGATACTTGGCAACTGGTCAGACTTCTTTGTCGGACAATGGGGTGCTTTGGACATCACTGTCGATCCGTACACTTTGTCCGGTAAGGCTTTGATTCGCCTTGTTATCAATACATGGTTTGATTTTGGAACTTTGCGCGAAGAATCCTTCGTGAAAGATTCAGCAACAATTTGAAAAGGTAGTAGTGTTTGATTTATAAGTGTTTGTTTGTATGGCAGAGGAATATTTCGTTACGTTGGCAGAAGCCAAGAAGCATTGCAATATAGATTTCGATGATGATGATTCGTATGTGACCTCTCTTATCGGAGTAGCACAGGACGCCGTCATTAGCCATCTATGTTACGACAACGCTACTTCACTTTTGACTGCTTTAACGGAATGTCCTCCAGCCGTGCGACAGGCTATCCTTCTAATGGTGGGAAATCTTTACGCTAACCGCGAACCGGTCGCGTTCGCGTCAGCGTCAAGATTGGCCCTATCTTATGACTATTTAATTTCCTTGTATAGAAATTACGGCGGATGAGAGCTGGTTTGTTATCTGAGAAGATTTCCTTACTCGTTCCGACTTATTCGCAGAACAACGACTATTCGGAACAGACGGTCACATGGTCTGAAGGAGCGGCGATACGTGCAGACGTCACATCTCAGAGCAGCAGCCGGGCGCTCGCCAACGGGAACGAACTCATGACAGGAATCATATCCGTCACGGTGAGATACAGCCAGACAATCACCGAGAGATGCCGTATAATCTGGAGAGGGAATACATATAGAATCACCTCGTGTGTTCCATATGTCCGACAAGGTCGGATGGACATCACGGCAGAAAAATTGGAAGATGAATAGCGCCGGGAAAATCAGCGTTGATATGACCGATTTCAATAAAATGATTGATAACCTTAACGCAAAAGAAATCAAGAGGGCTATCAGACAACCACTGAACAAAGTGGCTAGAACCTATCGGAACAGCATTTTGTCTTCCATGCACTCGACCGGATACAATATATCAGCAGAGAATGATAGATACATATCCAAGAAGGCTTTTATTTATCCGAAGGAATATGACGGAAAATCGGGCGCAAGGGCGGCGATATCCAAGACAAGAAAGCCGGGTGCGAAAGCCTACGTTTTGAAATTCCTGAATGCCGGTACGGTTGATAGAAGAACAAAAAAAGGGTATTCAAGAGGAAAGATACAAGCCTCTAATTTTTTCGACTCAGGTGTGAACGCGGTAAACGCGCCAGCCGAAGAAGAATTGAAAAAAGCAGTGGAAGACCAAATTGTTAAAATTTATAATAAGAAAAATTCATGAGCCTTCTTATACATAGACATATCAAGACAGTTCTTTTTTCCGACAAAGATATAAAGGCCAAAATCGGAGACCGGTTATTTCCAATCGTTGCCCCCGAAGGAATATCCTTATATCCTTATGTTGTGATGAAAAGAATAGGTTCTAATCCTGATATGTCTAAGGACGGTGATTTTGAAACAACGGACGTGAGACTTACGATCGTTGGAAAACAATATACTGAAACCGTCGAGTTGGCGGATTTGATAAAGAAAGTTCTTATCGAAAATTGCGAAGCCGACTATAAAGATTTTATGGTGCTAGATTCTGAGTTTGTTCCGTCCAGCGACGGAGAAGATTGGGATGACGTTCAGAACTGCTATGTCGAACTAATGGATTTTAATTTTGAAACTACTTAAATTTATACGATATGTCAAAAAAGAAAACAGCCATAAAAGGCAAGAAAGTAATGTTGTGGGCTGCCGGGAAAACCGTTGCCTTGTCAACATCATTATCGGTAGATATCACTGCCGATACGAGCGATACATCCAACAAGGATGAAGGCGTTTGGGGGGCGAAAGAGATTGGAAAGATGGGATGGAGCGTTGAGAACGGAGCCATGTACTCACCTTCAGCAACTGGAGACATCCAACAGACATACGATTCTCTGTTCGACCTGATGGTTGCCGGAGAGGCAGTATCCGTGACAATCGGCACGCCTTCTAACTACAATACAGGAGGTCTCGATGCACTGTCTGATGCAACATGGACAGCCCCCACGGCAGGTATGTATAGCGGGAGTGCTATCATTACTTCACTGAAATTGCAGGCCGATGACGGGAGCAATGGCAGCGTGACAATATCTTTGGAAGGTGTAGGAGCACTGACTAAGACGCCAGCCGTATGATAGATTTCAACGGACAACAACTCAAGTTTGAGTTTAATTTCGGCTCCCGTCTGATGTACGAGGCATTGAAGAAGGACGGTTTGTTTAATCCTGAGAAACTCGAGGACAGAACATTGATGTACTTCTCCATGCTTCTTTACAACAATAAGAACATCTTTACGCTTGACTTCGAGCATTTTGTCGAGGAATTCGACAAGGACATTTCTTTGTTCAATTCTTTGGACTCCGCTTTCGTGCAACTGATGAAAGAGGCTAATGCCTTGGCACCTGAAGATGAGGATAAAAAAAAAGCGAAAAAGGTCTAACGGTAAGTGAACTGTATTCTATCATAGTCGGAGAAGGCGGTTGTCCTCCCGACTATTTTTTAAGTCGCATGAGCACCTACGAGGCTGATGCCTATCTGAAAGGGATGACTAAAAGAAGTCATGCCGGATGGGAACAGGTCCGGGCACTCATGCGACTTGTTTATTCGGGATTTGGCGGAAAAGGCGAACTGGACATGGAATTTCCCTGGGATGAAGAAAGTGAGAAAGAAGAAGGGCCTAGCGAAGAAGAGCTTGATTCCCTGCGCAAAGAGGCGGAAAGAATGCAACAGATGTTTAACAACAAAGAATTAAAATTATGAGCAACATAGTTGTAAGAATGCTACTCGATACTTCTGCGTACGAGAGCAAATTGGCGAAATCTAAAGGCATTACCGAATCATTCGGCAAGGCAAGTATGGGTGTGGCTGAAAACCTTCTTGGCGCGTTCGGGAAACTCTTCGCCGGGGTTGGTGTCGGACTGGGAACATTCGAGGTATTCAACAAGACGATTAATTCATCCGCAACGCTTTCGCGTGCTTATAAATTGGCTTTGGCTGAGGCGTCGGCTTCCGTCGATACATTTTTTTCAGCCATGGCGCTTGGCGATTTTTCAATTTTTACTAACGGAATTGAAGACGCCATCAATCGTACTCGTGAATTTCAATTGGAATTAATGAAACTCAAAGGGATGCAAGTGTTCGGGAATGTTCAGGTAGCTAAGATTCAAGCTGACATGGCCAAGCAAGCCTACATCGGAACAAGAAAAGGATCAACAGCAAAAGAAATAGCCGATGCGAAAAAACAATACCAAGCCGACGAACAACAACTTTTAAAAATCAATATGCAGCAATCCAAACAGGGGAACGCTACATACATGGCAAGTATGAGAGCTTCATTAACTAAATTGGGCGTAAAAGGTACTAATGATGAACTAAACAAATATATATCCAAAAGACTAGGAAGTTATGAAAATTTTTCTCAGTTAAAATCTGAAATGGCAAAATATGAGGCTTTTCTTAACAAACATTCTACAACGGTCAGCCAATCAGGAGGAATTGGTGGAGGAGGTATTTCAAGAACAATTTACGACGATAAGGCAAAAAATTTATTGAACAGCAGACAATATAAATTCGCTAAGGCCGTATCTGAGATGAAGATGGATGTCATTGCCGAAAATAAGGCATATGAATTACAAGCCGCCAATCTCGAACAAAGTGTATGGTCACAGTTGAAGGCTGGAAATAGAATCCGCAATAGGATGGATGTTCTGTTTGGAAAGACCGAAGGCGTAGATTCAGGCGGAGGCTCAAAAAAAGCAGCTTTGGAAAAATCCTATCCAGTAGGCAGCATAGATGAATTACAGAAAAGAATCAGCAATTTACAAGGAAAAATAAATCTCGAAATAAATCCGGATATACGTCAAAAACTTAATCAGGAATTACAAGATCTGAAAGATATAGTTGAGGGATATCAGATTAACATGGAGGTTCACCCGACCATGAATCCTGATTATAGCAGCCATCTAATAACCAGTTCATCGGGAGGAGCTGTCGGAACGTCACAAGGCCTCAGCGTCCAGATACCGAAAACTTTGCAACAAAATACAGGTATTATCAGCAAAGAGACAGTTGGCACAGTTGACGACTTAACTAACGGACTCAACTCACTTGCCAACATGATGACTGCCCTTAACACCAACACCGATAAGAGTGCAGCCGGCATGATGAGATGGTCGGCAACGACAATGGCCTCCGTGGCTCAGGCCATCAAAGCCTTCTCAGCTTTGGCAGTCGTGGAAGGCGTCAAATCAGCGACGGATACGCCTGTTGTGGGATGGTTGTTGGCCGGAGCGGCGGCAATGTCTGTCATGGCAGCTTTGGCAAGTGCTCCAAAATACGCAACTGGAGGACTTGTTCCGGGCAACAGCTATACGGGAGACAAGGTCCCGGTACTTGCCAACTCAGGTGAGCTGATACTTAACAAGGCTCAACAGAGCAGTATCGCTTCTCAATTATATGCTTCAAACGGCAGTGGAAACGGACGTGTGACCATAGAAGGAGAACAGATGTATATTACCTTGACAAATTACATGAGAAGAACCGGAAAAAATTCAATCGAAATTAGATAATGTAATACATTTTATTGCGTAATAGGGAAAAGGGAAAAATGTCATACGGACTAAGATACACCTCAACCCAATACGATATCTTAAACAACGTCCTTACGATCAACATCTATAAGGACGGATATTCGGGGGAATCCACAACAATACGTTGCGGAGTATCCCCTATATCCACTCAAGAAAAGAATGATGAGGCAATCATGTATCCGGTCCGTACCCAGACGGGAAAACTGACATTGATTGATGAGGACAATATACCAGACCTTGTCCCTTCAACTTACCATCAATACAAGATTGAATTGTTGAAAAACAACGTCCTTGTATGGACGGGATTTATCAAGCCTGAAAAGATAGACCAGAACTGGACAATCGCGCCACGCGAACTTACTTTTAATTTGGTAAGCCCGGTTGAATCGTTGAAGTCCTATTATCTTTCAGTTTCTAACGGATTTAACGCCGTGTCCTTGGCCAGTCTCATATATGAATCACTTGTCCTGTCAGGAATTTCCTACAACAAAATACTGTTTCCTATTGAATTCAACCCCGACAGTGAGACCAATGGAAATATATCGGTTGTCAATTTGTTGTTGATGCAGATAAGCCGGTACAATTTCATTTCAGAGAATTCAAACGATGATACGGATGCTGCCGATTATGAAAAGTTCGATTCTCCGACAGCTCATGACATTCTCCAGAGCGTGTGTACGTTTTTTGGCTGGACATTAAGAGAATATGCGGACAACCTTATTTTCCAATCCAACTTCAGTAATACATACGTCGAGATGAATTGGTCATACCTCGAAGGACTTGCCACCTCCGGAACGACAACAGGATACGACGCCCTTAACAGAGGGTACGTGACAACCTATCCTTTGTCGGCCTTGAATCTTGATTCTGATGATCACAAGGAAAGTCTTGTCCCGGGTTACAAAAAAATAAAGATAGTCGCTAAACTTAACAAGGTCAATGTCGTTTTTCCGACGCCTGAATCAAACGAATTTACGTACCAAGGAATTGTCAAATTAACTCCCGGTGTATCAGGGTATCGTTTTTGCAACAAAATCTATCTGATGCACAGCCACGATTTTTCAATCAAATTCAAAGCCTATAAGAGAGGCGACAAAGGGTTTTATGAAGACACTTCGATTCAGACAATGACCGGAACATCTATTTGGAGTGAATTCTTTCAAAATTGCGTTTTTGGCGCTATATTTTGTTCATACGATTACTATACGGCCTCCGATGATAAAAAGAATTATGATTTTAAAGATTCAATCTGTTTTCGTTCGGCCTTGTATAACATGACGGAGACCTCACTTGAGGCCCTTCCTGCCGTTGTAATGACTTCCAATGAGGTCAGCTATTATACGAACGGATGCCTGTACTTGACCTTCACGATGAAGGGTCTTGACCTTATGGATTTTAACAACCTCCCGGTGTCCGGGTCCTATTATATGAAATTGAAAATCGGTTCTCACTATTGGAATGGCAAAGCATGGACGACAACGGAATCATGGTTCAGCGTCATTAATACCGACGCGAACAAGTGTCAGGACACCAAGACGCTCTCAATGCCGTACAACGGAATTAGCGGATATTGTATGCCTATTAACGATGTCACTTTGTCCGGAACAGTTGAACTTACAATGGCCTCAGCCTATTCGGCATCATTCGACGCTATCATCCTAATGTCAGGATTCAAGTTGGCATACGCCCCATTGGACAATACCGACAATACCGGCAATACAAAAACCGAACATACCTATATCAGGTTTGCCAGCGGTTTCGCTGATGATATGTCCGAAGTGAGCCTTAATATGCACTCTGATACGAACGATCCCTCCTGTTACAGCAAGTTGTACAAGAAGGACGGATCGAACCTAGATACCATGCACGACCTTGTGTACGGTACGAATAAACATCCGGAAGTGCTTTTGCTTGACAGACTCGAAAAAGCCTACGCAAAGCCAACAAACAAACTCCAACTGGAATTAACGGATAATGAATACAATCCGCTAACCCACGTGACAGACGGTGAGAAAACCTATCATAATATTGCCCTTTCGCATGATTGGGCAAATAAGCATATTACATTAATTTTAGAAGATAATCCGGCATGAAAATAAAGGGTAAAAATATGATATTGTTCTACGGCATAGGAGATACCTACAAGGCCGTAGCCTATTCTACTGACGCGAGCCTTGACATGAGCCGAAGCCTCATCGACGTGGGCGGAAAAACAACAGGTTCGTGGGATGAAAAGAAAACAAGGAAAGCCGGATGGACAATGTCCTCCAGCCATCTTCTTGCCGATACTTCCAACGTCGACCTTGTAGGCCTGTTCACTGAAGGAACAATTCTTACGATCGTACTTGCTCAAGTAAGCGAACATAAGGATTCGGTTGATGTCGGAAACTATACAATAGACACCGAAAAATATTCATACGTCGGTAATGCAATAATTACGAAATTAAGCCTCAAAGCTACAAACGGGCAAACGGCAACCTTTTCGGTTGAGTTGACCGGAACAGGAAACCTTCAAAAAAAAAATATGAAGACGGATTGACCGTCACTGGAGATGTCATTCAGGATGTCAATTCAAAGACGGTCAAACTAGGATACTACTCAGGGGCCAACTACATATCACGATTCACGGGCCAACAGCTAGACACCGTCATTTTCAAGGTTCTTGAATCGGGAATCAGCTATGATGAGATGGTCAAAATGACTCAATGGATGTCTTTATTAAAGGCTGACGACGGTACGGTTATTATTAATTCCTGGGATAAACTTGTTCGTTTTCTTGTCGGATGTACGACAGAGAAAACGCTTATGACTCTTTTGGATGAAATTACTAAATCTGTTTCTGACGGCTATTTATCGAAGACGAAAGAAGACTTCACTAATTTTTTGATAAGATTTTTGGGCGGTGCCGAATTCGGGAAATATACAGAAGGAATTTTGGGTACAGGGGCAAAAATCGACTCTGACGGAAATATCAACGCCCGAAAAATAACCGCATGGGAGGGTTTATTCACGACAGTTCTTTCCTTTAATCAGGTCGATGTCATACAGGGCCAACTGCTAATATCTGATTGCAGGGGTGTGATAGAATCAGTAGATACTGACAGACAGATCATCACGGAAAGATTCAGCAATGACGAATCCTATTCGTCCGTCCATGTCGGTGACATTCTAAGAGGCGTTTATAACAATTTAGCCGAAACAAAATGGCAGGACAAAGCCACAACAGACTATAAGGATTCAAGCGGATTCGAGAGCAAGGTAGGATATTTCACGTCTTATTTCACGCCCGTTGAAATACTTGAATCAAATAAGGGCGTATGTCGATTCCGATACGCTATTAAAGACGGTTCATTGCATCCATGCCCTGATATGAGATTCGCGGCATACGGCTCATTCACGGAGAAGTTAAGACAAGGCTGTACACTCGTCACCGAATCGACTATGATTATCTATCGGAATGTGAATACTTGGACTGTATCTGACGATGTTAATCTTGCCAAGATAGAAGGTAAATTAGACGGCCACTCACGTACATCCATAGACGGAACAGTATTCCAGCTAACAGGATGGGGAAGCTATCAGAACGGTAATGCCTATATTGACGGGGCAAACATACAGCTTAATTCCATACAAGGGCTGTCGGACGAGATTAAGAACAATTCAGGCTATCAGATTACAGTACAATCAGAAACGCGGCAATTGAAGGTTGATGACCAAGGAAATGTCATTAATGGTATCAAAAAAACGGTGAACGGAGCAACTATATACAATGTTCAGGCTTCTTTGTTGGTGGCGAAAGGCACTGACTATCTGACCTTGTTCGGATTCGATTCAACCGCCGATACCACTCTATCAGGGCATTATACGATAGATGTCCAGCCTCATGGATGCAGTTGTATTCTCCAGAGCGGAAATGTGATTGTGACGGCCATAGAAGGACTTCAGGACGGGGATTCATCTACCGTTAATTTTGATTACGACAAGATGAGGAATATCCACGAAATTAGCGTTGATGTGCTGATTAATTGCGAAGGAAATATTGTTCTTACCAAGACTTTCCACGTTCCAATCATTCATACCGAAGTGCCTTTTATCAGTTCGGATCTGTCGAATGAAATGGATTCATTCGGGTATAACAAGATAAGTCTTGCAAAGGTCGGTCTTCCTATCTCAACAACTATCAGCCTATACAAGGGTATCGACAAGGTATCGGCAGATACCATCAGTCTTGATTTAACGGGATACACCAACAACTATGATTCTTCTACTCATACAGGCGTTTTAAAAGATTTAGAAGGAAATACCGTTCTTTCCTACACTCTAGGATTCGGAATAGCACTCACAGGAGAGATTAATATCACGGATGTTTCTCCCGATTTGGCATCGAAATTAGCTGTAGGAATTAATGCTACGGTGACGTATGCAGGGGTTGTGTATGAACGTAGATGCGTATTGACTATCAATCGTATCGACAGTGATGTCGTTTACAATGTTCTTCCTTCAGTCAGTCAGATTGTCGGCAGGTACAATACCAGCAAGGTCCTTGTCAATAGTCCTACATCAGTATCTTGTTCCGTACTTGCAAAGACCACATCAGGTGTGACAACTCTTTCGGATTTGACGGGTAAATGCACATTAAAATATATCGTGGATGATGGAACGGAAACGGCCTATTCATCTGCCGTATCTGTCAGTTCGGCAACCAATGGGATTAAGTTCAATCTCTATGATACGTCAGGAAACTTGATAGACAGCGAGTTTGTTCCGATAGTTAATGACGGGGTACAAGGAGAGAATGCCGTGACTTACAAAATTGCCGTTTATGCTTCTTCGATTAAAATTAGCAAGACAGGTTCAACCACACCTACAACCATCAGTTGTGCTATCAACCAATACAACGGCGATACTATGACGCAGCTTCCGTGGAACAATCTTCCTAGTGGAATCGTATTGTGGTACAGTGTAGATGGAGGCGGAGAACAAACATACGGAGGACCTTTCTACACAAGCGGAATCACGACCAATGCGAATCTGATTCTAAGGAAAGATGGAAACATCATAGATACAGTCACGATTCCTGCCGTTAAAGACGGTGCGGATGGAACGAAAGGTGATGATGGAGCAAAAGGAAAGACAGGTCCTTTCCTTTATCCAGCTGGAGTTTATAGCGGCTCAAAATACTATACGCGTACAGATACAGCAATACCTTTTGTTCTCTATAATGGTTCGTATTGGGCGTTGGATGGAAGCTATTATAAAACTGGCGGTGAAGGATATGTAACAGGTAGCACTCCTTCTTCGAGCAGCCAATATTGGACTCAGTTCAACATGATGGAGTATGTCTTTACAAAGGTTCTCATGGCGGATTACGGCCAATTGTCCAGCGCGATATTTAACGGTGACTTCATGATTTCGCAGCAAGGAGTTGATTCCAATGGAAATTCGTCCAGCGACTATACAAGTTTTAATTCAGATAGTGGTTCATTTATGCCCAACATCATGATTAACTTTTTGACGGGTGCGATAAAATCAAGACTTACCTATACTCCGTTAACGCGTATCACGTACAGCAATAGCCAGCACACTCTTAATCCTAATGTGGATGGAAATCATATAGACGTCACAACTTTCTCATCAGGAAACATTTTGGCACTTCCAAGTCCATCGGCATGGAAAGGCCTTACACTCTATTTCTTTTTTGCCATTCCTTATACAAGGGTGGCGTCCTATCAGCCTACATTGTCAGGTTCAATGGTAGTGGACGGATATATTGTCAGCACATATTCTTTCACGACTAATACGGCGGAGTTCTACTCGGACGGGATGTATTGGTACAAAATGAAATAAATTAAAAATAAAAGATATGACAAACGATGAAATAATCAGCCTAGTGCTCAATGCTTTCAATCCGATTAGCGCGATTCACACGGACGGGGCGGCAGCAGATACAGATACGGTACTATTCGTAGTGCCTGATTCTAACAACAATCTGGTGGGAGGAAAGATGCCTGCAAGCGTATTGCGAGCATATCTTACCAAAGCACTTAATCCAACTATAAATACAGATGGGTATTGGGTAATTGGCAGCACTGTTACTCCCATAAAAGCGGAAGGCGTAACTCCGATTTTTAGAAAAGGAACAAATGGGATTGAAGTTAGTACGGATAAAGGCAGTACATACGAAACTGTAGCATTATGGTCGGATTTAAGACCTGATTATGCAAGCATGACAGACGAACAATTAGCTGCTTTCAAGCTAACTTTTTCGGATTTAACAGAAGAAGAAAAGGCTTCTTTAAAAGGAGAAAAAGGCGATTCTGGTGATTCTGGAAATGAACTTAATGTAGATAGTATATTCCCATTAACAAGCGGTTATTATACTTTAACAACAGCAATAGCTGCATTTACCGATAATCTTGTAAAGAAAGCTGGTTTAAAGATAACATTCCAGTCCGCAGATGGTGTTTTTGAAACTTGGCAATTCAAATCAACTGTAGCGAATTGGAGTAATACAAGCTATTGGGAAAAACAACCGTCAAGAAGCGAAATTAATACAAATACGGCTAACATAGCTACAAATACAGCCGATATCGCCGAATTGAAATTAGGGAACGGAAAATATTACATCGGGAGTTGGAATCCCGATGATCTAAATCCTGTTCCGTCAGCGCGATTCGGAGATCAGACTTGGGCACGGAATCTATCGGGTATTTACTTATTCGATATGACATTGAACACAAATGATACGATGACGCCTGTGGGCGAGCTTCAACGCGCCAATTGGCTTCGATTTACCGACGGGACGTTCGCCCCTGTTGTAGGGATTACAGAAGCCATGAGAGCCACATGTGATGTAGCTTTATATTTAGATAATACACAAACTACGCTTTACAGCGCCGCAGGTGCATTTAATGCTACTGTATTCTATAACACTTACGGAATGTCTCAAAAGCTCTATGACGGATCAGGAAATGAGGTCAGGATATTACGGCCATGGGAAACTGTTGAAACGAAATATCATATCGGATTTGCTTTTAGAGAAAAGGTATGGTTGATTGACGGATTGGGAGATTCAGGCAAGTATTGTCAGGGATTGTCACAACACGATATTTCGTGGGACGGTGTGAAAGGTGTGCCTTTGGAAAAAACGGCCTTTTCTCCCGGACCTGCGACCTCTGTAGGAAACAAGATGAGAAATTTCTTTTTTGTCTACAATACGGGTGACAGTTATACTGTTTCGGGTGCAGGGCAAAGCGGATTATGCACTTTATTTTCGGGCTTGAACAGACAATTCCCGCGTGTTTCGGACGTACATCAGATTACTAATATGAATTATGCACGGGCAAATAATCCTACAGCTACAAATCCTTATCCTGTAGCCGAAGGCGGTTATCATACGCTTAACTCGATTATATCCAGAGCAGAAGTTCTTTACAATACGAGAAACCTGCACAATCCGAGCCTTTTCGGGAGCGGAATATCTTCGAACGATACCTGTAATTCGGAAGCGACTTTTTTTGCTAATGGAGGATTTAAATACAAAAAGTCTGCTGGTTCTACTTATAATTATTGTACGTTCGGAGCAACTCCTGCTATGTATTATAACGCTTCGGCAGGTACTACGAATGCTTCTACTTGGCTGAATAGTCAATACCCGAAGGAGCAGTGCCTAGAAAGCCAGATGGCAGCTTCTCTTGCCAAAGAAACAGGTGTTTCACAGAATACTGATTTTACCTTTTACGGGAATACCTATCAGTATCGAAATGTAACGGGTGTTTTAGGTTTAGCGGACGGTTATATGAATGTGATTGTTACAAAAGTATTATCGCAAACCATTTCGGCTTTCGATAATGCAGGAACAGCAACAAACTACGATATATCCTGTTGTTTGAGAATGTCTGTCGTTGACGGAATGAACCTGTCAGGCGATATCTTTGAACAAGTAGGAGGTGGATATGAACAGGTGGGGACAAATATTTCTACTGTTTCCCCACACGCAGGAGACAGTATAAATTTATATGTTCAGCCAGATCAGAAAAAATGGCATAATGATTCTACTGTAAGTAAGAATAATTTAGGAGCGTTCGACTTTGAAAAATCCTATATCAAAGCAGGAAATTTTGTCACAACAGGCGATAATTATTCAAAAAAACGTAATCCTCTTACTCCATTTAAAGTCTTGAACGGTGGAAATATAGCAACAGGATTATGTTATTATCAATGGGAAAATAATTATTGGTCTACTATTCTTAATCAACGAGTTAGAGTTGCGGCCCGTTTTCGCGGTTATGCCTTTTATGGTATTTGTTCTGCTCGTTCTATGGCTGCTGACGCTGCTGTTTCTGCTGCTAACGGGCATGTTGGCGGGTCTGCCCAAATCTTAATGCCTTAACAATTAAAAAGTAAAGATATGATAAAGAATTATATTGAAGTTCCTGTTTCACAGGAAGAGGACATTAATAAAGATTTAACAACTTGGAAGGACGGTAAATGTATCAGCCTTGATGAAGGAACATACATTACCGTCTTTGTAGATCATTCGACTGAAATATTTACTGACGAAGAAGGTAACGAAAGGATAGTAGTAAAGGCTTACCCGATTCGGGTTGAAAAACCTTTATCTCGTGATAAACTGATAAACGCCGCCGAGCAACAGGCCTACAAGCTTATTACCGCCATGGATGTAGCGAGTTTCAACGCCTCTCTGGCTCGTAAATCTCGTGAAAATGAGGATAGTGAAGATGTTAAAGAGCATGATGAGTTCATTTCTTGGGTTAAGGAAAAATATAGCAGAAAGATTGACTAAATCTGCAGAGAAATGAGTATCAGAAGCGTTGGCACCAACAACTAAGGAAACTAAGTTTATAACAGAAAAATTAACACCGCAATTCTTGAAAGAATGAATAGTTTGAAGTCAAGAAAGTATACTTAAAAAAGCAGAAGAATGAGCAGAAAAATTCGGGGAAGCTATTAAAACTTATATAAAGGAATGAAAACTTAAATGAGATGTTCCAAAAAGTGAAATACAATGAGTAATCGATGATTTTGCAAAATCCTGAATGGTAGAATGAAAAGTAATCGACGCTGAAAAAATTAAATTAGCACAAGAATATCAGACTATAATAGACCAATTTGGCGATACGATACCGCCTAACGAAGCTAAATCAATGCTTAGAGTTCTTTGAGAAATGACATCTCGTAAAAAATGATTTACTACTTGATGAGAAAAACTAGCGGCACAAATTGAAAACGATATTTACGGTTCTATTGCCTCTGAATTAGCAAAAACAAATCCTGATTTAGACCTACTTAATAAAAAGTTTCATTTTTATGAAAACTTAAGAAAAGTAACAGAAGAAACTCTTAGAAGAACTAGACCACAACAAGGACCATTAAAAAAAGCGACAGCAATGTTATTTGCTTGACCGCAAGAATGAGTTATGAATAAAGCTATAGCTTATATTTGAGGAAAGGTATTTTTAGATTTTGTATCCAGCTCTACTTATAAAACTCTTTCTTCAAAGATAAAAATGTGACTTGCTAATCTTATATATAAATGAGAGACAGAAGTTGCAGACAAGGTAATTGACACAATAAAAACTAAGTGAGAAACAGAGGCGCTTAAATTACTACCTCCTCCATCTTGAATGCCAACCATTAAATGAACTACTAATGTTAAGCCAATATATTCTTCTCCTACTTGAATGGCTACAACAGAAAAATCATTTTTATGAGAATGAATTAAAGCCCCTTGAACTTCTAAAACAGATTTCTGAATAATTAAGTGACAGCCAGCAAAAGAAACAAAACTTTTAAAACCTTGAAAAACAGAAGACTTAATCAAAAACCCTATTACCTGAGAAATGATTAAAAAACCAAGCGTAAAAGAATGAGGATATATTAAATTACCTTGAAAACAAGATGAATTAAAACCTCTTATAGAAGAAGCTAAAAAGTATAAGAGTTTTGAGGAGTTTAAGAAATCACAATGACAAGAGTTATACCATAGAACAAATGCAACTTCGACCGCAGACTCAAAACACTCAGGGGCCTGACTCCCTACGAATTCATCTGCAAACAGTGGATAGATGAACCTGAACTTTTTAAGATTGATCCGATCCATCAAATGCCGGGACTAAACAAAAGAAAAAAAAGGCTTTTAGTTTTTTAAATTTCCACTGTGGAAATTTATAATTGAGTATCCAATATTTTTTTAAATATTGGGTACTGCTATTTATCATACATATTGAATTAAAAAGTGTTAAAGGGATAAATGCTTACCAGTACGGTAACTAATCTTTTGATGGATCTAAAATTTCATCCATCTCAGAATCAACAATATTTTTATCTTCATGATCTGCCTTTTTAGGCTTAACAGATTCTGTTGAGCCTAAGTTGTAAATTTAAAAATTAGCCATTTCAACAGTATTGAGTTTATACAGCCAGTATCAGCTGAGATGGTTACGATAGAAAAAAATTGGAAATGCAAAAAAAATCACTTGAAGTCCTGACCAAGTTAAGTGCAGTTTTGATATTAGATTTACCAGATTTTATTCGACATTTTATCTTGAATCTTAAAAACAAGCTGGATGCTTATATCAAAAGAATTCTTAACAAGGGTGAAAAATCCCATAAAGGTGTTGATGAATTTGAAATTCTAAAATGGTTAATCCATAAAATTTCTTTAGATTTGGAACAGGTTCCAAAGCACAAACATAAAGAGGTACATGCTGTTCTATTTACATGTTTTTTTACTCAATTGTCCGATACCTTAGGTTTGCCATTATCACGGTATATCGTGACTGGGAAAGATCGGAAGAGCGTCGTGTAGGGAAAGAGTG
>OGVH01000009.1_pt1 | contig 18205 bp, 18 predicted proteins | sample 1575731 | NCBI WGS metagenome assembly OGVH01 (sample SAMN07581544, study PRJEB24739) | freshwater metagenome | place: Singapore | collected 2015-04
TGTCAGAGCGTTTCGTGAAAGATATTATTGTTGGCGAATATGTTCAAACAGTTCATGGCCCGCAGCAAGTAATGATGGTTGATAAACTCGATCGTCATGAGCACATGTTTGATTTTACAGTAGATCATCCGGATCATCGTTATTATACAAACGGCATACTATCGCATAATACATCAGTCGCAACTGTGATCATTCTGCATTATGCTTTATTCAACGACAGTAAAAAGGTAGCGTTGCTAGCTAACAAAGCTGACACTGCACAGGAAATCTTGTCGCGAATTCAGCTTGCATACGAGTATCTGCCGCATTGGCTGAAGTGCGGCGTATCTGAATGGAACAAGAGACGTGTAGAATTCGATAATGGTACAATCATTATCGCTGCGGCATCTTCATCCAGTTCAATTCGCGGTCAATCAGTGTCAATGTTGTATATCGACGAATGTGCATTCGTCGAACGTTGGGAAGAATTCTCAGCGTCAGTAATGCCTACGCTATCATCCGGTAAAGAGACTAGGATGATCTTTACATCGACGCCATGTGGGCTGAATCACTTCTTCCATTATGTGGATGGTGGAAAGAATGGTGTTAACGGATTCTCTGTACTAGAAGTTCCGTGGACGGCGGTTCCCGGTCGTGACTTAAAATGGAAAGAAGATATTCTAGGCACAATCAACCACGATTTGCAGAAATTCGAGGTTGAGTACAATTGCATCGATTATAACACAATCGTCACAATTAAAGACGATGAACGAACTTTGAATATCGCGGCGGGCGAACTTTTCTATATTATGAATGCAAGTTCTTTGGATGTTAAATATAATAAAGATTTGACAATCAGAGATATGTTTATGAATAAGACGGGTGTCGTATACAAACTAACTAGAACAGACGGGCTTGCATACATTGGCATATCATGCCAATTTAGCAAAAGACTTCATGCGCATAAACACTCAGAAAGATTTAAATCAGGAATTCTTGATGTAGAAATTCTATTTGAAGGTTCATATGAAGAGTGTATTAATTTAGAAGAAAGTTATATTGCTAAGTATGACACTTTTAATAATGGGTTGAATTCAACTTATAGTGGTAAAGGTTATAACCCAGATATTGAAAATAGCCCATGGATGACTGTTGGTAAATGTCATACAGCCGCTACCAAAGAAAAGATGAAAGCTAACCATTGGTCTAAGTCCGGAGCGTACAGTCCAAAAGGCAAAAAACATTCTGATGAATCTAAACGGTTAATGTCTACTAAGAGAAAAGGCAAACTTTTATACGAGCCAAAGTTTGGCAAAGATATTAAAGATGAAATTAGAAATGCATACAATAGCATCGTAGTTACTTATGACGATGCTATTAAAAAGTGCGCTAATAAGTATCGTAATATCATTGATCAAAACAATATGTTTGACGGTAGCATCAAACTAAAGTCCGGTCATCCATTAACTGAACACTCTATTAAGCTAGACAAATTGGCCGAGATGTATTCCGGCGTAATGACTAAGGCGCATTTGAATAATATAGTGAAGGGGAAGACTCTTGATTAAAGTACTAACTCCTTCAGGTTTTTCCGAATTCGCCGGTATTAAACGATCTATGTCTGAAGTAATACGTGTGCGGGTTGGTGATAATACTTTAACATGCACACATGATCATCTAATAAAAATAGATGGTGCGTTTGTTGAAGCTCATACACTACCACACGAATTAGTAGTATCATCGGCTGAGGTATTTGACCTATTAGATGTAAAAGCCAACAACGAATATTACACGGACGGGATAGTATCACACAATTGCGCATTTGAGGGTTCATCTGGTACACTGATTAGTGGTGCTGTTTTGAAATCCCTAAAGGCACAGATGCCAGTTCAAATAATGACCGGCTACGGGTTTTCAATTTACGAAGAAGCGATTCCCGGCCACAGATATTTCTGCATCGTCGACGTCAGTCGTGGTAAGGGATTAGACTATTCGGCGTTTCACATTATTGATACAACCAATGTACCGTATAAACAAGTTGCGGTGTTCAGAAATAATATGATCACTCCAACGGATTATGCAGCATTCATTTATCGCGCATGCAAAATGTACTATGACGCGTTCGTGTTAGTTGAGATCAATGATATTGGCGGGCAGATTCCAGATTTGCTCAGTTATGATTATGAGTATGAGAACATCATTTTTACCGAAAGCCATGGTAGGTCCGGTAAACGCGTCTCAGGTGGATTCGGCGGGAACGTAGATAAAGGCATTAGAACAACCAAAACAGTAAAAGCGGTTGGTTGTTCTATGTTAAAGCTACTGATTGAGCAGAAAAAGCTAGAGGTGGTCGATAAGCATACTATTGCAGAGCTAAACACGTTCAGTCAAAAAGGAAAATCTTATGAAGCTGAACCCGGGCACCATGATGATTTGGTTATGGGCCTAGTGTTATTTGCATGGTTATCGCAAGACGCGTTCTTTGTTGAAATGAATGATGATAACATTCTGCAACATTTGCGTGATAGAAGTGATCAAGACATGTTAGATGATCTTGTATCATTTGGATTTAGATTTGATGCAGCCGATGATTACACCGAACCAACTGTTGTTAAAATGGGCGGTGAATGGTGGGAAACTTCTAGAATTTAATGATCTTAAATGGTTACATTAACCAAACAATCTGATGATAATGTTACAGAAACGTAACATCGAGAAAAGGGACCGAAGGTCCCTTTGTTGTATTCTAGAATGACGTATATGAAACTTTTAGTTCAATGTTATAGATATTATAGTTGCTAGCTAAATAGTGCTCTACATGCTTCTAATCACTTTATATCTTATATACACGATCCCGTAGGGCGCGCGATAGCGCGATAATCAATCTCTTCTAGAGTCTAACAACTGTGGCTCTCCACTACGTTCCGAGCCACAGTTGTTTTCCTGTTTGTTTCTATCTAGTTGTCTATCCGAGTGGTACTCGGCTGATCATGTCCCCGCTCCGCGTGTCCATGCAGCTCCGCTGTAAAACCATTATACAAGCTACTTAATTAGATGTAAATAGCCAGAATGTAATAATTTGTAACAGAAGTAGCCATTTACATTATTTTTGTTTTGTTGTATAATAGTAGAAGAGGTCAAGTACTCAGGAGACAATATGACAAAGCCCGCAAAAGAAATTGATCGTAGTACACATGCGTATAAAAAGTCAACCATCATTAATAAGAATTCAGACAAACCGAAAGCAGACAAGTCTCGACATTATGTTGATGGTGTTGCTTTTTATGAAGCGCTAAAGCAACGCAAACAGGATATTGCCGCGGCCGATAAAGCAGGTAAAGAACGCCCGCGCGTATCAAATTTCATTGGTGAATGCGTAATGAATATTGCAAAGAACTTGTCGCGAAAGTATCAGTTTGCAAATTACCCGTTTCGTGATGAGATGGTCGCAGATGCGATTGTACACTGCATCAGATATATCGATTCGTTTGATCCAGAAAAATCAACAAACCCGTTCTCATATTACACTCAAACTTGTTACTATCAATTCTTAGACAGAATCCGCCAAGAACGCACCCATACTTATATCAAATGCAAAGCGACTCTTAATTCAGTTGTAATGTCAGAACTTTCTGAATTTGATGAATCTAACTCAGAAATTGCCGAACATATTCATGACAATTTTGAATTTGATAATGACTTTATGGAAAAGTATGTTAACGACTTTGAATCTAAAATGGTTAAAGCTCGCGGGCGAGTGAAGAAGCGTGGATTGGAATTGCTAGAAGAAGATACTAATGAACTTGTAGATGAAGTTCCATTACCAGATGAGGAAAATGAATGAAGTTAGCTGTTTTGAGCGATACGCACGCCGGTGTTAGAGGGGATGTAAATTCATTCGCAGACTATCAAGATAGATTCTACGCCGATTTCTTTTTCCCTACTTTAAAAGCTGCTGGTATCACAACGATATTACACGGCGGAGACTTTTTTGATCGTCGGCAATTTGTTACACTGAAGACTATGGATCGTCTTCGTCAAACATTTTGTGAGTGTTTGAAAGATGGTAATTTTAGAATGCATGTCATTGTTGGTAATCACGATGTTCTATATCGTAATACTAATGATGTTAATTCCCCTGACGTTATCTTTCATGGCTATGATAATGTTACTGTACATACATCGCCGGCTGTAGTAGAAGGTGTACTATTAGTTCCGTGGATTAATCGCGAAAACTATGAAAGTGTAGTTAAGATTATGAATGAAACTGACGCTAAACATGTGTTGGGCCACTTTGAGATAAAGGGGTTCGAGATGCATCGCGGGTCAGTTTGCGAATCAGGCCTTGATAGTGAATTGTTTTCGCGATTCCAAACTGTGATGTCTGGACATTTCCACACACGATCATCTTCTGGGAACATTACTTACTTAGGGTCGCCTTTTGAACTAACGTGGGCTGATTATAATGACCCAAAAGGTTTTCATATATTTGATACAGAGACCGGTGAGCTGGAATTTGTTCAAACTCCGGAATCAATGTTCTTTCGGTGTGAATATGATACAGTCGAAAATGTTAGATCATGGACACCGTACAAGCCAGTATCCCTAACTGATAAGTATGTTAAAATCGTCGTTAAGAATAAAGGCTCGGCGTATGAATTTGACAAATGGATTAAAGAGATCACTGCATATTCACCAGCCGACATTCAAATTATCGAGAGCGCAGTTGACATCACCGGTGTAGAGTTAACGTTAGAAGAACTTGAACAAAAGTCAAAATCAAACATCGATATTATTAAAGACTATGTCAATGCTCTGGAAATTTCCGACAAACAGAAAAACATAGTATTTGATTATATGAAAACATTGTATGCAGAGGTTAATGTTCTGTGATAAATTTTCGCTACGTTGAAATGAAAAACTTTCTATCCGTCGGGGATAATCCTCTTCGGTTAGATCTAAACCGTCACCCGACAACTTTGGTCACTGGGCGAAATGGTTCTGGCAAGTCTGTGTTAGTGTCTGATAGTTTAACATTTGTGCTATTTGGAAAATCATATCGCGGTATTAACAAACCAGCCCTAATCAACACAATCAATCAGCGCGATTCCGTTGTAGAAATTGAATTTACAAAAGGTAACGATGTATACAAAATCATTCGCGGACAAAAGCCGGCGCGTCTCGAAATTTATAAAAACGATGCTGCTCTCAACGAAGAGGCGGCGGTCAAAGATACGCAAGCATATATTGAAAACGATATTCTAGGATTTGATTGCAACTCGTTTATTCGTGTATGCGTAATGTCAACCATGAACTACACTCCATTTATGCAACTATCTGCATATGAGCGTCGCAACCTAGTTGAGAATATGCTAACGCTGAAGTCGTTTTCTGAGATGTCGAAGATTCATAAAGCGAATGTATCAAATCTGAAAGAACGCATTTCATCGCTTCAAAATGATCTGTCTGTTCGCAAAGCTGCATATGATGAAAAGAATCGCACATACAATCTTTTACAACAAATAGATTCCGATCGAACTGATTCAATTAAAAGCAACTTAAAGGCTCTTGGCGAAAAACTTGAGTTTAATGAAGAAGTTGTTAGAAAATTGGAAATTCAAATAGAAGAAGCAAACTTACAATCTCTAAACGACTTGGTGTTAGAGTGTAAGGGTAAGATTCAGCGAATTCAGCGTGAAATTCGCGAATATGAAGTTGAAATTTCTCAAGCCGAAAAGAAAGTTGCATATTTCAAAGATCATCAAGACTGTGATCAATGCCATCAATCTATTTCTAAAGAATCTGCAATTGAATCAATCGCCAGATACACGTCTGTTATAAGTAATCACATGGCAGCGGTCGGTAGTTTGAAGTCTGAATTGAAAGTTGTTGGCGATAAGTTGGATGATGCAAACGTCAAAATTGCAGAAGTTAAAGAACTTGAGCAAGATTTGTCATTTGCCAAAAAATCCAGTAATGTCATTGCAGCGGATATTAGAAAAAAGTTGCAGGAACTAGAGAAGCCCCAAGCGTCATCTGATGAAGCGATTAGAATTAAAAATGAGATCGACGAAGTTCGTGGGCAAATAAAGTATATTGCAACTAAATATGAAGAAGCATGCGCGCAAAAAGATGTAGCTGCTATTGCATCTGAACTATTAAAAGATACTGGAATAAAAGCTGGCATCATTAAGCAGTATATACCTTTGCTAGTTGGATATGTTAATCATTATCTAGAACAATTGAATATCTCAATTAAGTTTTCTATGGACGAAAACTTCAATGAAAGTATTACTACTCGTTATGCAAATGAGTACCAATACCAAAATTTGAGTATGGGAGAGCGTTCTCGACTAGATTTAGCTCTTGCGTTTGCGTGGCGTCAAGTCGCAAAACTAAAAGGTTCTGTCTACTGCAATATTCTAATTCTTGATGAAATTTTGGATGCCGGATTAGATATAAACGGAACTGAAGACGCACTATCGATTCTTGAAGAAGTTTGTCAAGATACTTCGGTGTTCATCATTTCACACAAAGCTAATCTAGATGAAAAAGTTCGTTCAGTTATTAGATTAGAAAAAATCAACGGCTTTACTAAAATTCTATAGGGCGTCATATGAAACAATTTGCCGAATTTCTAAAAGAAAGCTACTTGCTACGCAATGCTTCGTCTGAACTAACCAAAGCGTATTCTGCTTTAGTGGCTCATCGCGATGTACCAGAGGCAAGCCGAGCTGCCGATCATCACATTCGTGAAAAAGAGCTGGAAACTGCGTATGAGAAGGCGAAAGCATATCATGCGCACGCTTCGCGATAAAAAGTAGAGCTTTTATAACGAAATATTCTAACGGACCTGTTTACAAGGTCCGTTTTTGTTTGTATAATGGTACCAGAAACGAATGAGGTATCATTATGATTAAGTCAGAATTGTTTGAGATGCAATGCGAGCAGAGAGTTTACGGCATCGGCCCAACCATTGATAATATGACAGCGTTGAAAGACGCCTATAAAAAGTTTGCTACGCAGACTTCTATGGTCATTGCGCAGCGCATGGCCGCGGACTATACACGCAAAAAGAAAGCTTTTGAAGCATCGAAGACACAGTATCGCAAGACCGGCTCGCTCGACATGAGTCGCTTGGCGTCATACCTGACGTCTGACGACATTTTCACTAGCAAGAGCATCATGAAAGAAGGTAAGAGCCACGGGCTGGTGATCACCCTCGATTGGTCCGGCTCCATGCGCAGCTCTGTATTGAAGATGGCGATTCAAGCACTGATCACATGCAAGTTTGCGAAAGCTGCGGGTATTGAATTTCAGTTGTCGATCTTCACCGACAGTGACTCTTCGTATAACTATTCGACACGAAATAACTTCAGCAATCTGTCTCAGACGCTTCTTTTGGATAGCACAAACAGCTACAGTGACATGAACGAAGTGTTCTATCACATGTGCGCATATCATCACATCGGTGACACACGCTCGTTTAGCCACGAGTACGCCAGCATGTTGCGTGATACGTTCAGAATGTCTGGGACGCCACTGGCCCAGTCGCAGCTAATGTCTTATATTGAAGCAACTCGTATGCGTTCTAATCGTGGGTTGCAGAATGTCTCTATCATGTACATCACTGATGGAGACGGTTCAAACCTTTACAGCAGCAATGGCTCGGCTAACCACATCGTTTGCCCGTTCACAAAACGCCGCTACGAATATCAAAAGGATAAGCATAATGGCTATCATAGGAACCCCACCCCGGTGATCAATCGTATGATTCGCGACGCTGGGTTCAAAACGTTCAACATTTACGTGTATAGTGGTCAGAACCAAATTGACTACTATGTTTCATCAAACAACCCGGGACTCACAACAGCTGACTTTGTAAATGAGCGGTTTGAGTCCATGCTTGGCTTGCGCAATTGCGCAAATTACGACGCTGTGCTATTCGCCCCACAAAGCGCATTTCCGAATATTGCACACATTATCGACGATGATGAAGATGCAACTAAAGCCGCTAAGGTCACAGCTAACACTCTGAAGAAGCAGGCTGGGTCCCATCGCCGCCTGGCGCTCATTGGGGAGTTCATCGTGAACGAAATTTGTAAAGATTTCAAAGTTGTTTAAGAAAATCCTTTACAACTGCTTTTGGATGTGTTATAATTACCGTGTCTGATGAAAATGGTGAATGAGATGACCGCACGTAAAAATTTGTATGAATATGTACCAAGCAAGAAAGAGGAATGGGCGTACCTTGACCGATTCTTCGCGCTCTTAGCAGAGGAAAATTTGACCGTCGTGCGTGCGAGCGTATCAACTGCGTCTATTAATATGCATACTCGTGTGATCACCATTCCTAACTACGCTGTCACTGATAAGGATGTTTTCCTCGTCATGGGTTCGCACGAAGTTAGCCACGCCCTTAACACACCTCGTGAATGGGCTCACGACGAGGTTGGGAAAATCAGAAACGGCGAGATGCGCGATTGCATCAATATCGTCGAAGATATCCGCATTGAGAAGCTAATTCGTAATAAGTTTCCTGGCTTCGTTGGTGTATACCAGCGTGGCTATCGCAAACTGATGCAAACTGAGCATTTTAGTACTGATATGTGGGATTCGTTTAACATTTGCGATCGCGTTAATGCAAAGGCTAAACTGGGGTCCTTCCTCGATAAGGAAATGACCCAGTTTGAAGAATCCGTGTATCGTTATGTAACAAGCAACCTGCATACCTTTAAAGACACGCTTCGTGGTGCGACCTTCCTTCATAAGATTTTGAAGATGGAAGACAAGATTAAGGCCCTTCAGACACAAATTGGGTCTATTGGTGCCAATGGTGAAGCTGCGCCGGACTGCCACACTGACAATGATCAAGGCGACGATCAAGGCGACGATTCGCGTGATGGTGATGATGTCAATTCGGAAAAATCTAAAAGCGACAAAGACGGTCGCAAGTCTAAGGGTGCGCAAGACGCGCAGCGGGCTCTTGATAAAATTTTGTCTGATGCTGCGAAATCGGCCGAAGAAGACGCCCCTGACGAAAAGGGTGGTGCCGAAGGCGTTGCATATAGTGAAGAGGGTCAAGAGAAGAAAGATTCAAAATCCAAGACTGAAAAGCATCTTGATGATGCTCGTAAACAGTCCATCGACAAGAATGAGTGTAATGAATTCGTAGTAGGAAATATTGCCAATGTCGGACCGCGTCGCGCTCGTTGGATGGCTGGTGGCAGCGTACCCGGCAATAGAGCAGCCACGGCGAAAAGTTCTAATCCGCTGTCCAAATATTTCTAAATGATCTAAAGAAATGGTTTACATCTGCTCTGGTTGTGTTATAATTACCTGGTAGAAACAAATTATCATATTATGAGGAAGTGACATGTTCGACGAAATCATCGCCGCCCTGGGCTACGAAGTCGCAATCGCCGAAGTTAAAGAAAAATTTCCGACGATGGTCGGTCATGTAATGCGGCGAGGCGAGCGCGTCAGTCGCGGAGTTTATCGCCTGACAGCCGGCGCAGAGGCGTTGCCTAAACGAACTGAAGCGAATAGCGACGTAGAACTGCAGCCTACGGTTGATACCCGCGAAGAGCCGGAAATCAATATGACTTCGACTCGTCAGATTGAAGTCATTGACAACATCGCAGATGAAAATCTGATTCCTGAAGTTAACCCTTCGTATGTACCGTGGGGCTGCTACGGCGTCGTTGAAAAGGTTGTTAAGTCTCCCATTTTCGCTCCTGTGTACATCATCGGCGACTCTGGTAACGGCAAAACGTTTGGTGTTGAGCAAGCATGCGCCAAAGCAAAGCGTGAGCTCATCATCATGAACATCACTAACGAGACGTCCGAAGAAGACCTTATCGGGTCGTACATTCTGCAAGACGGCAATATGATTTGGAAAGACGGTCCTGTCATTGCGGCCATGCGGCGTGGTGCAGTTCTGTGCCTTGATGAAATTGACCAAGCTCGCCCAGCCATTTTGGCTCTTCAAACCGTTGCGCAGAATAAGCCATACTTCATTAAAAAGACCAATGAACTGGTTCGCCCGCGCAAAGGGTTTACTCTTATCGCAACTGCTAACACCAAAGGTAACGGTGACGGCATGGATAAATTCAGTGGTGCGCAAATTCTTAACGAAGCATTCCTTGAGCGTTTTTCCATCATCGTCGAGCAGGATTATCCTACCGAGGCTGTAGAGAAACGAATTCTTGAAAAACACACCGCAAACAAAGCATTGGTTGCGCGTCTTGCAAAATTTGCAAAGATCACCCGTTCGGCTTATAAAGACGGCGCTGTAACCCATTGCCTCACCACTCGTCGTCTTGTTCAAATTTGTAACAACATTGAAATTTTCAATGACGAAAAGTATGGCGTTGAGCTAGCCGTATCGCGCTTCAACGAAGAAAATAAGCAGATGTTCGTTGAATTGTACGATAAGTTGGTTAAGGAAGATGTCGCTGCAGCTGCAGCGGAAGCTGCAAAGGTCGCTCAATCAGCGGTCGCGTCTGCCGGTCCTGCTGCCACTGGTCGCATCAAAGACCCGTTCTAACCATTTACATTAGAGACCATTATGTTGTATAATGGTCTAGAAATCAACCCTAGGAGAACATATGAAACTATCCCAAGAAACCATGACTATTCTTAAGAACTACGCGGCTATCAACCAGTCAATTCAGTTCAAAGCTGGTAGTGTAGTCAAGACAAAGTCAGGTGGCGCCGATGTATACGCTTCTGCCGTAATCAAAGAAGAATTCCCATGCGATTTCGCGATCTACGAGCTGGGTCGTTTTCTAAACGTAATGTCTCTTTTCCAAGACCCGGAACTGACCTTCTCAGAAGACAACGCTGTTGTGATTGGTGACGGTTCAAATTCTGTTCGTTATGTATTTGCTGACCCCAGTCTTATTTCAGCAGCTAACTACGAGAAAGAGATCAAGCTGCCGCAAATCATCGCAACCTTTGATCTGAAAGCGGATGTTATTGCTAAACTGCAGAAGGCAGCTGCTGTTCTTGGCGTACCAACTGTCACTATCTCTGCGAAGAAAGGTAAGCTTAGTATTTCAGCGCACGATGACAAGAACAGCTCGAGCGACAAGTTCAATCTTGCGCTAGGTACTACCGAGGCTGACGATTTCACCGTCGATCTAAAGCTCGAGACCATTCGTTTCATCCCAGGCGATTACACTGTGGACGTAACTGAAAACATCATCACTCGCTTCACCAACACCACGCTTGATCTTGTATACATGGTTGCTACCAAGATCACTCGGTAATAGCTTTACAATTATCAAAATGAAATCGCTTCATCGCCCGCACACCGCCAATTTTATTGCAATGCGGGCAATGAACAGTTTCTTGTTTTACCCCGAGCAATGTTTTTGAAATTGCCGCTTTGCATGAATCTGATTTTGGTATACCGGTCATCCTGGCTGTACTGGCTGCTGAGGTTCCAGGTTTTTTGATGCCACGTCCACCAAGGCCGATATTCTTTCGATGATCGTCTGACAGTGATCTACCGGACAATGTTTCAGATACTTGCTTTTTGTGCTGCTCCGACAATTTCTTTCCGCGTAACGATTTTGATATGTTTTCTCTTCGTTCCTTTGTAAAGATTATACCTGGAGAAGAACCCTTACCAAACTCGCCGGTGTTATTATGAGAATTAATCCAATTTGGGTTATCACGTGCATTAATTTTTTGGAGGAATCGCGTTTCGTATGAGAATGCGCCACCTTCAGGAAATGTTTTTAATTTTACTATGACAAATGAATCAACTCCATCTTCTGCTATAAGTGCTTTTATTAACTTAGATGATGTGAAGTACGGGCATTTGTGATTCGGGTTTAGTAATTGAGCTGGGTCGCTGTTTCTTTTTGAAAATTTAGAGCCGGCGTAGTATCTTTTTGATGCTAAATGTTGTATAATATAAAAGTACTGCATTCCTAGTCTACCTTCATTGTAACCATTACGAGGTATTTAAATGAATTCCAATTTTCTTGCACAGCGCATCTGGGTGGAGAAATATCGCCCTAGTAAAATCGCTGATTGCATTCTGCCAAAAACTATCGCCAAAGAATTTCAATCGTTTATTGACAATAAAAAGATTCCAAATTTGATGTTATGTGGCCCAGCTGGTACCGGTAAAACCACCGCGGCAGTAGCTCTTTGTAAAGAACTTGATTATGAATACATCATGATCAACGGCTCTTCGGAAGGTCGCCTCATTGATACCGTTCGGACCAAGATTACTCAGTTCGGCTCCAGTATGTCGATCGAAGGTAAGCGTAAATGTATCATCGTTGACGAAGCCGAAGGCATGCCAAACGACCCTCAGATGGCCCTTCGCAATCTAATTGAAGAATTGTCTGATAACTGTTCATTCATCCTGACGTGTAACTTCCCTAACCGCATCATCCCTGCAATTCATTCTCGTTGTGCTGTGGTCGATTACACCATCCCGGCCAAAGAACGCGAGGCTATGATCCTGAGTCTCTTTAAACGAGTGCGTACCATTCTTGACAAGGAAGGTGTAACGTACGACGTTAAAGCTCTTGGCGCCATGGTTGCAAAGTACTTCCCAGATATGCGTCGCTTGCTTAATGAATTGCAACGTCGAGGTACAGTTGGTGCGATTGATGCAACCGTTCTGGAAGATGCATCAAACGGTGACATGGACACTCTGATTTCTTACCTAAAAGATAAGAACTTCCGTGAAACTCGTAAGTGGGTCGCGACCACTCCTAACCTCGAGCTTAGTGCGATCTGTCGTGAAATGTACAATCGCTTGTACGATATCTGTATTCCCAATGACATGCCACAGCTTATTCTGCTCATGGGGGAATATCAATACAAGGATGCGTTCGTTTCTGATAAGGAAATCAACTGCATGGCGTTTCTTACCGAGGTGATGTCGTCGGTTCAATTTAAGTAAGGGGTTGTCATGGCGATTCAATTATTTGATTACCTAAACAGCATCAATCTGACCAAGAAAAACTTGGTCAGAACCGCACAAGACCCTAGCATGGAAGAGCGTTCGTTCCCAACTTTTATGGCAATGCGTTTCTTGAGCTATCACGAAGACGCTCTATTTCTAGTGAATGAGCTTAATCGTGTAGCTACCGTTGAATCAGGTCTTACGCCTCAACAGCACTACGAGTTTCTTTTACATGTTCTCCCAAAGTCAAAGCGTTTTGCTAAATGGCAAAAGTCTGATAAAGATGAGGCCATTGAATTGGTGATGTCTATGTATAAATACTCATACACCGCAGCGAGAGATGTTGTCGCGCTGTTAACTGATGAGGATATCCGCCAACTTAAGGAATTAACTGGCGGACAAACGTGAGACTAAAATGTGGACATCGAAAAAGAACTAGTAGAAGTACGTCTACTAAATGATGATGACTTTCTAAAAGTGAAAGAAACTCTGACTAGAATTGGTATCCCAGATCATACCAATTCCAGTCTAACCCAATCTTGTCATATTCTTCACAAACGTGGAAAGTATTACATTGTGCACTTTCTTCAAATGTTTATGCTTGATGGCAAACATTCAACGTTTTCGCTAGAGGATAAAGCGCGCTTGAATTATATCATTGCGCTATTGTTGAAGTGGAATCTGATCGAAGTAGTTGATCCTAAACAAATTGAGTCTCCAATTTTGGTCGGGAAAGTCAACATTAAAGTAATTCCATACAAAGAAAAGTCTAAATGGACATTACACCAAAAGTATACTCTAGGCGGAAAATAATGAAGACGGTATCTCAGTTTATTAGCGAAGCGCTAATTACGTTTGGTAAAAGCGCATATCCAAAGTTTGGTAATATAGTCATTTTAGCTGGTGGAGCGGGTTCCGGCAAAGGATTTCAAAAGAATAACTTACTTGGCATTGAAGGTTCAAATATTGATGTTGATGCCATTAAAGAACTTGCTACGCGCGCACCTAAGTTCATTGAACGTGTCAAGTCAGAAACCGGTCGTGATCTAAGTACGTTTGATATGAAGAAAGGTGAAGATGTTTCTCGTCTTCACTATATTCTAAATGATGTATACAAGATTCCTGATAAACGAAATGATGCACTATTTTCGTCTATTTTGACTGCTCATCCAGATAGAAAACCAAACTTGATATTTGACGTTACTTTGAAAGATATCTCAAAGTTAATATCAGTTGCATCTGCCGCTAATGATCTTGGATATTCTAAACAGAACATTCATATTGTTTGGGTCGTCAATGATATTAATGTTGCGATGAAACAAAACAAATCGCGATCTCGTTCAGTACCTGAAGAAATATTGTTCGCTACGCATCAGGGTGCAGCTTTAACAATGAAGCGCATACTAGATATGGACGACAATCTAAAGCAGTACATGGATGGGGCGATTTACATCTCGTTTAACAAAATTCACAGTGATGTTACAACGCATCGTTCAGCGGCCGGCGGATCGTTTATCAAGACTGCTAATTACATCCAAGTTAAGAAGCAAGGGCATCCGCAGCTATCATCTGCAGAATTGTCTGCCGCGATCACCGCAAAAATAAAAGCATACGTCCCGCTCTGGTAAGAAGAAAATGGTTTACATCCTAGATCGACTGTGATACAATTATCATGTTGATTGGAATTTTGGATGTGAACCATGATTTATTACTTTGATATGGATGGTACCATTTGCGACCTAGAACGGTCGTTCGTCGACCGTACGGGTATACCCATCTCTGATTTTTCTGCGATGTCTAAAGAAGAAAAAGACGTCATTAAGAAAGACCTCTTCACCCGCGAGTTCTTCGCGTCGCTCCAACCTCTAGACGCTATGCTTGGCGTATTGAACACGTTATATTGTTACGGGCGTTCCGTTAAAATTCTGACCGCCACCGGACACAACAACGTTAATGCCGTCAAAGCTGGCAAGCGCGACTGGATTAAGAAGCACGTTAGCGACGACGTGGAAATCATCTTTGTCGATAAAGTTCAACATAAAGGTCAGATTCTGAAATCTGTCGCGGGTGGTCATCACCACCTCTTTGACGATCGTCCCTCGGCGATCGAATCGTGGCTAGAAGCACAGAAGCACAACGCAAACATTAAGGTAACTGCTACCTTAGTGGCGCACTAATTATGATCACGTGGAGTTGACTGTGTCAAAACGTTTCTACACTAGCTTTTTTGAACGAGGCGGTAAAGTCTATGTACGACAGTATGTGGATGGAATTTACTGCGAAGACTCGTTTCCAATCTCCCCTACGCTGTATATCAAGTCGCCTAAGAAAAACGTCGACATCACAGCTGCTCACTATAACATCTACGAAGAAAAAATCTACCCGATTGAATTTGAGTCTCCAAAAGAGGCTCGCGACTTCGTAAAGACGTACAAAGAAAGCGGCATTGACGTATACGGCTATCCGCGCTTTGCATATACAAAGATCGATGAACTATTTCCTGGCGTTATTGACTACGACTACGATCTGCTAAAGATTATGGGCCTCGACATCGAGACAAAAGTTAATAGTCCGCTTTTTGATGATAGTACTGAAGTCAAAGTAAGAAAGCGTAAATTGACATAGAAACGAAATGTAAAAATGGTTAAATAATTCAAATATGAACGTAGGAGTTTAAACTTGAATTATTTTAATCTATATGAAGCTATTATAACTTCACAAAAGACCCGTGATCTAGATGAATACTGTGAGATTCATCATATTGTACCACGATGCCTTGGCGGTAGTGATGAATCTCACAACTTAGTCAGAGTATCATCGAAAGCTCATTTCATATTACATTGGTTGCTAATAAAAATGCATCCAAATAACAAAAAATTGATTTACGCGTTTCGCATGATGTGTGTTCACGGTAATGGGCAAAGTAGATACACATCAGCCTCATATAAGTACTCTAGAGAAAAGTATATAGAGCATCATCCTATGAAGTCGACCGAACTTCGTAAAAAGATATCGTCATCATTAAAACAGCATTTTTCAAATAAAATGCTGGAGCACGGTACGCTAGCTAGAATGTGCATCGTTTCGTTTTGTTTAACGTGTGGGAAAGTTATAAAAAATAAGGATGTGATATATTGCTCTAAAGCGTGTATAGCATCTAGCCCAAATAAAGAGAATACTAGTAAGATCTTATCAAAAGCCATATCTAAATATTGCCAGAGCAAAGAAGGGCGCGCACAGAGATCAAAAACATCAACATTAGTGTATGCATCGAAGACGGATGAAGAAAAAGCTGCGCGTGCAGAGAAAATAAAAAATAGCAAAGCCGCTGCAGCTGAAGAGCTAAAACAATTAACAGATGAAGAATTTTATGGTATAATTGATAAACTAAATCCATTCTGCAAGGATGGTAAACGGAGAAATGGGAACGTTGTTTATCGGTTAAAATTGAGGGGTATAGACGTTGACAGATATTATGATGAGCTTGGGCGAGCTTCGAGCTAATGAAGCAGAGTACGAAGTGTGGGACCCAGTGAACGGTGAGTGGGTAGATTATAAAGATTCTTCGTACGCAAAGACGTCAGGTTTTCCAGATGTAATTACCGCCAACGAAGAGATCACTCTAATCTCAGCATCTTATAAAGGCAAAGTATATACTTTTGCAACTAAAGAGTGGAATAGACGCGATCCAAACGTCGTTTATGTAGCGTGTTCAACAGAAATTGAAATGCTGAAGCGATTCATGCAGTTCTATTCCAAACTTAAACCAGATGTTGTAACCGGTTGGAACACTAACGGCTTCGACATCCCGTATGTATACAATCGCATTTGCAATCTAGTTGATGAAAAGTTGGCTAATAAGCTATCGCCGTTTGGTTGGTGCAAAAAGTCAATCAACAACTTTGATGGTAAAGAACAAGTGTACATCGAAATTTCCGGCGTACAATGTTTGGATTATTTGGAACTTTATCAGAAATTCGAACTTTCTCCTCGCGAAAACTATAAGTTGGATACGATCGCAGAAATCGAACTAGGCGAACGCAAAGTTGAATATGAAGGTTCATTTAAATCGTTCTATGAGAACGATTGGGATACTTTCGTAGAGTATAACATTCAAGACGTTCGACTAATTGATAAGCTAGAATCCAAACTTAAGTTCATCATGATTGCGTTGTCGATGGCAATGAAGTCAAAGTGCAATATGGATGATGTATACCGTGTAACCCGTATCTGGGATAACATTATTGCTAATCATCTACGCGCCCAAAAGATTGAAGTAGAAACTAGCTTCAAACACTTTGGTGAACCATATGAAGGTGCATATGTTAAGCCAACTATTGCGGGTTTGTACAAATGGGCCGCTTCGTTTGACGTGGCTTCACTATATCCATCAACGATCGTGCAATATAACATTTCGCCTGATACGATTCTTCATCGATCAACCTTTCACAATATTACTCCGTATGACGTTATCAATCAAACTGAGAAATTTCAACATGCAATAAGTGATGCCATTTCTAAGAATGCGACACTGTGCGCTAACGGCTCAATGTATAGCAAAGAGAAGGAAGGTTTTCTGCCTCATCTAGTCAAAAAGTACTTCGCGGATCGTGTGGCGGCAAAGAACGAAATGAAGAAGTGGGCTAAAGAAGCCGAACGCGTTAAACTCGAAATTGAACGGAGAAAAGCATGTTAAAGCCAACCGAGATTGCTGAGCGATTATAGTTTACATTACACTAAAGTTGTGATATAATATTAGTTATGAATTAATATTGAGGCCTATTATGAAAGATCTTTCCGCGATGACCGATTCGGAACTTGCGGATTATCTTGACTTTTGTGAAACACAAACTCACATTCAAGATAAATCCCAACACGCTACAAAAATTCTACTTAACTCATTGTATGGCGCATTGGGCACACAGTACTTCCGTATGTATGATGTTAAGCAGGCCGAAGGGATTACTTTATCTGGCCAGGCTATTGTTTCTCAGTCGTATGAAGTCATGAACGACTTCCTTAACTCTACTCTAAAGACTGATAAGGATTGGGTGATCGCGTCAGATACCGATTCTGCGTATGTTAACTTCTCTGAATTGATGGAACAACTAACAAAAGGAATTCCGCAAGAAAAGCATGTTGACATCATGCAAAAAATCACAGATGAGGTCATCGCAAAGAAACTAACTGCGAAGTTTGATGAATTTGCGGTTAGAACAAACGCGATGTTTAACAACATCGATATGAAACGAGAAGCAATTGCTTCTGCGTGTTTTGTTGCTAAGAAAAACT
>OGVH01000010.1_pt1 | contig 17620 bp, 23 predicted proteins | sample 1575731 | NCBI WGS metagenome assembly OGVH01 (sample SAMN07581544, study PRJEB24739) | freshwater metagenome | place: Singapore | collected 2015-04
CATATGCACCTCAAGGTGGTGGCGGTGCAGGACTATTTGGTGGTGGTTCTGGCTACTTCCAAGGTGGTGGTGGTGGTGGTTCTTCTTTCTGCTTAGGTGGTGCATTTTTTGATATAGACTTAGTACTAGAACCTGCTACTCTACCAAGGACTAGTATTTTACCTTTAATTTGATTGGCAAATGTACTTGCAAATGTAACATCAATTCCTCCTTGATAGCCTTTATAAGTTATATCACTTATAATATTGGTATAATCAGATACTACAATACTTTCATCTATTGTAAGTTGTACTGTAACACCATCTATACCTTGAGTTCTATCGCTTATTGATATTGCTTTAACTTCATTTACTCCATTGCTAATTAAAACATTATCAACTTCTGCTAATGTTTCACTAGTCTTTACACCAATTTCAGAGTACTTTAAAGTTACTTTATTGTATTGCATATCATCATTGTTTTGTATACTATAATCTAATATAGCATTATTATCAATGGTTTTTGCTGTTGTCATTGTTGGAAATGCTGGTCTTACATATATTTTACTATCTCTTCCCATTGTAATACGTGCCAATAAAGCTTGAGCTATACTATTAATATTATCTCTAACACGCTCACCTTTAGTTATTGATACGTTTAGTGTGGCATCTAAACTTGGGTCTATATAATAATCAGAAGAAGTTAAACCTATTCCTTGGAATATTGCTTCTAATAATACTATCATATTTACACTTGCATAAGACTCTAATTCTGGCATTTGCATACCGCCAATATAATTAAGTCTATCTTGACAGTCTATTTGGCTTGTTGTATATCCGCCATTCTTTCTTCTATTATCCCAACCATTAGTGTAGTATGTTCCCATTTCTACCCATGTAGAATTTCTATATTCCCATAGTTCAACTTTAACACCAGACCTCATATATCCAAAATAAGGAGATGCTGTATTGGTTGCTATTAGCACCCCATCTAAATCTAATATTTCTAAATGTACCTTATTAGAAGTCATAATTCCTAATGGATTACCAGAATTAATACTCTCATTCTCGCTAATATTACCAGTCTGTATAACATTGTTAGTTGTATTAGCAGAGGAGGCTTCGTATGTAGCATTATTATCAAACGTCATTTTAATCTTTATTGGTGCTCCATTATACATATTGTAATCTGCCATATCTTATAGCCTCCTTTCTTAAAATGTTTTCTTACCCTCTACCTGTCCAAACTCCAATTTAAACTTGTATAAATCTTTACCCACTTCTTCTATTTCAAGAGAACCAGCTTTTATATAATAAGTATCTGTTATATTACCAAAACCCGGAAAGTATGATGTTATACTTACTAAGTCTGTTCCACTTTCTAAGGCTGTTTTTAAATATCCCATTATAGTAGTTGTATCAGTTAAACTTAGTCCATTATAATTCCATACTATGTTTTTTAAGCTAGCTATTAGATAACCTACTCTAGTTGCTGTTACACCCCTATACCAATTTCCAACTGGCTCAATAGAATGCTTACTTCCTATTTGAGGTGTAGCAACTGTATTACTTCCTATCTTATATGATGGTGTATCAGCCATAATTTTTCACTCCTATCTTATGGAGCATCTTATACAGATGCTCCACTATTTAATAATCCTCTTTCTCTAAGTGCTATTGCCATTTCATCAGCTATATCGGAAACAAATTGTTTTTTAGAATAATTGCTATCAAATATATTTGGATTGTTAATATTAATTGGTATACTTACTTGTGTTGTAGCACTTTCTTTTGTCTCTTCAGTATTAGCCATTTTATCAACATTTTTACTTATACTACTTAAGTCACTTGACGATGTTACACCTGTAGTTGGCATAGAACTATAGTTTAAACCTGTACTATAGTTTCCACTTGTATCCCACATAGAGTTTATTCCATTATTACTTGTTGTACTAGGTACATTTGGTGATACATAAGAGTATGCATTAGTTTGTTTAGCGGCATTGGATACACCACTTTCAGCTTGTTCAGTTTTTGCACCAGTACCAGCCCCTGCATTAATTAATGTTCCTGCTAGAAATGACCCACCTGTAAGACCAATACCACCTGCAATAGCTATTGGGTTAGCTGTTATTATTCCAATAGCTGTAACTATGCTACCTATTATCATAAGTACTTGTACTAATTTATCATACCATTGTTGAGTACCATTTATATTAGTATATATTCCAGATAATACAGAACCAAGTGCTACTGCTATTCCCGCTACTCCTAAATGAGATTTACCAAAAGCTTTACTTAATAATGCCACAGCTTCTTTATTTCTTGCTAACATTATTAGAACTCCTGCTAATGCTCCATTTACTCCCTCTGCTATATCACCATCTGCTATCTGCTTTAATAGGTTAGATACTATTCCTAACCCACCTTGCCACCCACCTATTAAACCAAATACTGCACTCATTGGACCACCTAAACTAAATATTCCCAAGTCTAATTCTGCTATACTTCCTAATACTGCTACTAACTTACCTTTCCAATTTCCGAACCAGAACAGTACTGCTTGAGCCGCTTCTGCTACTCCATCTTTTATGTTTCCATCCATTATATCTAGTATAGCATTTATACCAGTTATATCTCCAAGTATGTCTAAAAGTTCAGCATCAAAGAAATTTGCATAATCACCTGCATTTAAGAATTTATTTGCAAAGTCATCTGCATATTGTATAGCTGATAGTAGGTCAGTTTTTAATAACTTTTTCCACATTTCAGTAGCTTCACTTAAATCACCTGCTAATGCTTTTTCTATATCTGCATTTGATAATTCTTCTTTTGCTGTATCAGCCGCATCTTCTGCTGCTTTTTTTACTTCTTCATTATCTATGTTTGGCTTTATAGCACCAAAATCTAAAGTATCAGCAGTATCTAATTGTTTTATAGAGTCTAACTGGTTCCACTTATCAAATGGAAATTTTCCGGCTGCTTGTGCATTAGCTTTAAGAAGTTCCCCTTGTTTCTTTAATTTAACATTGGCATCACTTACAGTTGATGTATAATCAGCACTTCTTTCTGCTAGGTCACTTTCATCTGTTACTAATTCATCAGTTAGTCCTAGGGCTATTAAAAATTTATTAAAACCTGTAACTGCTTTATCTATCCAGTCTACTATTTCACTAAATACAGGTATTAACATTTTTTTAAGTCTTAATCCTATACTTTCAATTTTTTCCATTGACTCTAAATATTTACTCCATGTATTGTCTGCTATATTACCATTATAATTAACTACATCACTTAAATCTAGCATAGTCTTTTCATATCTATAAGCCGCCATTTGTGCATCACTTATCTGTGTAGCATACATATTTATACCTTTGGTATTTGCTATCCAAGCCGCCATTACTTCATCACTTGTATTAACACCATACCCCATAAGGTCATTAGTACCACTTGTAATACTTGATACTATTTTTTCATTTACATCTGCTGGTATCTCACCATATATACGTGCTAACTTTTCAGATAAGTCACTTGCATTAACTGCAACTGTTGATGCTTGCTCTGTGGAAAATCCTATAGCATTTAACTGTGTTACTACTTGTGCTAAACTGTTTAATGTTTTATCTAAGTTTGTTCCTAATGTACTATTTAAGTCCTTAGCATATCCCATTGCGTATTTTGCACTGTCTCCTAATTGAGTTAAACTTCTACTCATTTGCATTGACTGTGCATATCCACTTTGACCAGCTTTATAAAATCCTGCTGTTACAGCTGTTAATGCTGATATAATTCCAATACTTTTTAATAGTACACCAACATTAGCTTTACCAACACTTTCAGTAAGTTTAGCTACTTTAGTGTTGACTTCACTTTCTTTCTCTCTATACTTTATAGCAGTAGCTACATACTTTTCATAGTTCTCTCCCTCTCCAGTATCTCCTATGGACGATTGTAGCCTATTCTTTTCATTATATAAATCTTTCAACTCCTTTTTAGATTTCAAAATACTGCTTATATCTAAGCCCTTTAAATCTAATTTACTAGAGTTTAATGCTTTCATACTGTCAGATACAATCTTACCAAGTTGCCCACCTGCTAATTTTGCACCTGTAAGTGTGTTTAAAAAATTACCTGCTACATTAGAAGCAGATTTTATATATTTCTCGGCTTCTTTTAAAGCCTCACTGTATTCATCTTTAATTGCTTTAGAAACTGTACCACTCTTTTTGGAAGTCTTGTTTGATAAAGCGTCTATATTCTTATTAACTGAGTACATTGAGGAGGACAGACCTGTATAGGTAGCCTTTAATCTGTTATTAGCCTCAATCATATTGTTTATTCTTTTAGTATAATCACTATCATTAACGCTAATATTTACACTATCTGGCATAGTCTCTACCTCCCCACATTTCTACATAATTGTTTAGCTAAGTCATGCATAGCATTAACTTTATCATTCTTAGTTTCTTCCTTATTATCTTTAAGTTCAACTTTAGGAGCTTCTTTAGGAAATTGCTTACTTCCATGATTAGCTAATGCATCTAAAATTGCTTGAGTATGACTAATATATAAACTATCATTAATCTTTGCTACTCTTGCATTGTTTTTACCTTTTGCTATTCTTTTTATTTCTCTTAATGTCATTTGCATTGCTTCACTGTAGCTTATATCCATGCTACCACAATCTGTCATTATTACATCGTAAGCATCTACAAAGTCTCTAAATGCTTCTTCTCTTGTTCTAGGTTTTTCAGCATTGGAACCAGTTGTCCCATTATTTCCTTGAGTGCTTCCTCGTCCGTCACCTGGTTGCTTTCTTTCATTAGTTCGGAGTTCATCTTTGCTCCCAGGCTCCCCATAAAAAAATCATCATCCTGTGCCTGCTTTAAACATAATTTTCTAAGCAGTTCTAAGCATACTCCTTTTTTTCTCATTTCTTCTATAACTTCAAATGCCTTATCTACAGTCTTTTCCTTTGTTCCGGCTGCTATAAGAAATAGTGTACATTCTGGATTATCTGGTCTTGTTACTTCTGCCATTGACTTTTTATTTTTAATTAGGAACTTCATACTTTCTACAGTGTATTCTATCCCTAATTTACCAAACTCCGATTTTAATTCTTCTAAGCTTTCAACTTTGTTTATATCAGACATTGTATACCCTCCTAATTCTACAAAAGTGGAGGCTACTATTGTAACCCCCACTGTACTTTGGTTATTTCTTATTATACTGTTCCTGCCACAGTTACAGTTGCAGTATGCTCTGAGTAGGTTAAACCACCATCTAAGGACACTTTTACCGTGTATACCTTATCAACTGCTGTTTGATTTGCAGGATATAAAATGGTAACTGTCTGAGATGTAGCAGTTCCCTCTGTATAACCAATTGTAAGAGCCTGTGGTTCATCACCAATAAAGCCTTTTACAAGGTTTCCATCAATCATACCTGTACCAGTTACAGTAAATAATACATTACCACCGGCACTTGTAAGAGTTGTAGGATTAGCGGATAATGCAGATACTGCACCAAATCCGTAGAAAGGTTCTACACTACCTGCTGGCTGGAAGTTAAAGGTAATCTTTTGCACATCGTCTCTGGTAATATCACTCCAGTTAAATCCGCTTAAGTAACCATGTAACCTAATGTCAAATACATCAGTCCAATCAGCTAACCTCGGCCAGCTTATTGTAAGGTCACAATAGAACCCTGCTTCTGCTGTATTGTAACCAAAGAACTGATTAAAGATTTTAGCAAAGTTTGCATTGTTCTTAAATACTGTAACTGTAGCTTCACCCCATACTTTATAAGTAGGAGTCATTCTACTCATACCAGTTGTAGATGATACTGATGTGGTATCTATATTATTGACCTTAATGCTAAGACCAGTAATAGACTCCACTTCACCAAGTATATCTGCGGCTACTGGCGCAGTATTAAGTGCACTCATAGCTATCTTTGTACCCATATTACTTAGAACAGGTACTAATCCGTTAATGTCTGCCATACTATAAACCTCCTTTTCATCTAACTAAATGTTATTAAATAATTTATTGAGAATGTAGCAACGCCTTGGTCAGTTGGTCCTACATAACCGAATGACTGTGACCTCTCTGCATTTGCTATATAAACTCCTACTCCATTAATACTATAACTCTTATTATATATTTTATCTAACTTGCTAACAATTTCTTCACAAATGACTATACCATTTTTAATACCTGTCTCACCACGAGTTGTATATAGATTGATTAACAACCTATAACTTTCTTGCAAATAGTTTCCTGCTATATCTCTTTTATTAGCCATGTTAGGTCTAAAATAAATACCTGCTGTATTTTCAATTACTTCATATTTATCTTTAGTTCCAGGCTTTACAGTTTCAACATATGAGAATTTAGGAGTTATTGATGCTGGTATACAAGTCTTTACTATTTCATACAGTTCTAACATTTTACTCATTTCATTAACCCCCAATCTATATTAGTCTGTGTCATTTTACTTTTATCTTGTCGTCTGTTTTCACTCTTTGCTCCAAATATTTCAATTAAGTTTTTATTAAAAGCATCATTGGATATACTATTAAGAGTTAAACTTAAATTATTTCCATATATAGCACTTATTGTAAATGTAAATGGATTTGGTATGCCAGAGTCTACAATCTCAAAAAATACTATTATTGCGGCATCTTCTAAGAACTTTGCTCTGGACGGATAACTATGATTATTCTCTATTATTTCATGTACATAACTTGCATATTTAGCAGAATAAACAATTCCATAATCTCCAACATCTTGTACTTTAGAGCCTGAGTTATATAAATTACCAGTATTTACTGGTACTAACTCTTGACTAACTTCAAATATTCTGTCTATTATATAGCTACAAAATTGATGTTTTAATGCTCCAGCTTCAAATTGAGTGTTATCAGTTTTATTAGCTATCTCTGCTCTTTTAACTCCAAAGTCTAAGGAGTCAAAATCTATTGATAACTTAAATATATCAGCCATAGTTACACCACCTTATAAGTATATTTTATAATAAGCTAGTGTACCATCGAACTCTGTTACAGTTTTTACTCCTTTTACAATTAAACCATCTACCATATCACCTGCTTTAACAGATGTTAAAGTCTTATATACTTGGTTTGCTACAGTCATTACATCATCTTGGTTTCTATAAAATTCACTTTTTCTGCATACTCTAACTTTAATGCTTTTTTCATTTGTACTAAATGACTCTGCACTAAATTCTGTACTGCCTATTTTCTCTTTCCAATAGGCAGTTTGATTAAAATAGGACTCATAATCTATAACATTATTACTTTCAAAATCCATACTTACCAACCCCCTATTTACCTATTTTGGCTTTGTCCTATACCTCAAATTTCAATTTAACTCCACAACCTTTACAATTCTACCCCTCATATTCCTAATTGGCTTAAAATCAATTCTGGTTGTTTTCTTATATTTTCAGAACACTTGTTTGTAACTTTTATTAATTACACCTTTTTATTAATTTAGGTTAATTTTATATAGTGTATACACTCTGAGTTAACCAAGCCTTTAATAAAGCTTCAATCTTCTCTTTTGCATATATACCAGTTCTTGCATACTTGGCAACTTCACTATTATCATTATAAGTCTCTGCAATATCATCTGCACGCTTACTACTAATACCGGACAGTTGTCTCCTTTTACTATTTACTACTAATGTATTTCCAAGCACTAAATGTGCTAATGTATTCTCAATTTGTGCGGCTTTAGCATTTTCTAAGCCATTATCTGCTCCATAAGAACCATCTGTTAAACTCAAGTCTGCTGACTGATAAACAAAAGGTAAATAATAAATACCTGGCATGTTAGCATTTCTTCTTGGAAAAGCTAACTTCTGATAACTTGCTTCTTTTCTACCAGTATATTTATAATTATTAAGAGCTTGTGCACTTTGTATAAGTGCCACAATTATATCATTTTCAATCCCCTCAAAGTTAAACCATGCTTTATATTCGGGAGATGTACTTTGATAATAGCTTTTAACATAATCATCAGCTTCTTCCTTTGTTACATAACTATTTTCATTAACAATTAATTCTGCCATATGTACACCTCCCTATTTTAATGTACTTACTTTTTTCTTGTTTTAACAGCCTTAGAAGCGAAGATTGCTTCAATAGCTTCAGTTCCATCTTCGGATTTTTCTTTTGCATTTACTAATGCATCTACTTCTTCATCAGACAGTAATTTAACTTTACCATTCTCGTCTCTTTCAACATCAGCACCAAAGTTATCACTGTACTTTTTCTGTGCTTTCACATTACTTGCATCTACAATAACAGATACACCACCAAGATTTAATTTAACATTTGCCATTATATTGCCTCCTTATCAATAGGTTGGGCATGTTTCCATACCCAACCTTTAATACTTTAGTTACTTATTACTTAAGCATGTGCCACAGTTACAGTGTCTTTCAGAGTAGAACTGTAAGTTGCTCCACCGTTGGTAGATAACTTAAATGTCCATACAATGTCAGTACCAGTAGCATTAGCAGGTAATGTGTAGCTTGCTGTCTGAGCAGTAGCTGTACCAGAAGTTACAATGTTAGCAGTTGGAGTAGTTTCAGAATCTTTAAAGATACCAATTACTAATCCATTGTTAAGAGTTGTACCTGCTACAGTTGCTGTAGTAGAACCACCTGCGGCTGTTAATGTGTCAGGACTGTTTGTTACAGAAGTATAAGCTGGAGTTGCTGTCTTACTAACAATAGAACCTGTAACTGTTTCGTAGTTAGTACCATCTGCTGTAGCTTTAATGGTGTAAGTAATATCTGCTGTAGTTGCATTAGCAGGAACTTTAATAGTTCCAACCTGAGAAGTTGCAGAACCATAAGTTGCTACAGGGTCACCAACTGCTGTTCCACCATTAAACAATTGTAATCCCATGTTGTTAATTAGATTAGCACCACCTACAGTTACTGTTACATATCCACCCTCTGCACCAATAACATTGATTGCAGGAGTTACACTTGTAACTGATAATGTAGAAGCAGAACCATCATAAACTTCAAACATGGTTTGTCTCTGAGTTTCAAAGATTGCCACACCGTATTTAACACGGTTCTGATACCAGAAATAATCACCATTCTGAGTAATTCCGATATTCTCAATGGTAGCAACACCATCATACATAGCATTGATCTGTTCAAGTTCAGTCTTAATAGCAGAACCGGTTTCGCTCTGGAAACGAATAGGAACGGAAATATTTCCTACTACATGTCTTGTGCTTAAAGCGGCTGCTTCTTCCGGAATTACCTGTATTTTAACTCTGTAAAAATCATCATTTGTAACATCTGCAATCCAACCACCCTGCTTCTGTCCTGCTGACTTCTTATCAAGTAATAATACTTGGCTTACCATGCTTACAGATGGAACACTATAGAGATACATGTTATCCATAAACTTACTTACGGAACCTGTAAACTCTAAGTTATCTTCATTGTAATCAGCTACTGCAGTTGCTAAGTGGGTTTTAACCTTGCTTAACATAACACCAGAAGCTAATCCATAATTCTTAACAAAAGCAGTTGTTAAGTTTCCGAAAGTTTCAGAGTCAATCATAACTGCAATATCACCCCATACACCGGCATCATATGCTTTCTGTCTTAGGTTGATAAGAGTCTGGATAATATCCTCAACGCCTGTCTTATATCCAGGTGTTAAATTGGAGAACTTATTACCTGCTGGAATGTTGTAACTTACTCTTGCACAAGTTACAGCATCAACTTCTGGTCCAAGTCTCTTCCAAGAAGCTTTCATAATCTCAACACCAGTTAAGGTCATGCCGGAAAGAATACTATTCATTTCCTCAACTGCATCAACTGTAAATGCAATCTCTCTGTCAAACAATGCTTTATGAGCCGTCCATACACCCATATCAGCCGCATCAGATGACCAAGCAGTTCCATAGTTACCTGCTGTTTCACCAACAATCTCTCTTACAAGAGTTTCCTCACCAAACTGTGAGTACTTAAACTTCTTAATATTGGCTAATGCCTGGATGTACAAACTGTACATATAGGGAAACTTCTTAATAGCCGAAGTGTAACTTTTTGCACCTGCAATAATATTACCTGCCATAGTTCTTATACCTCCTCATATTTACTTCTGTTGGCTGCTTTAAATATACCTGTTTTACCAGAACTCTTAGTCTTGGTAAATTTAGGTTCTGCTGATTTCTTCTCAACTTCTTGCTCAAATTTAGGCTTAGTAGTTGCTTTAAAACCTTTAACAGCCGTACCACTTTGTTCCATTTCTTCTGCCTTTTCATCAACTTGCTCTTCCTCTATTTCACTAGAGGAGTCAGCAGGTTTAAAGAGAGGTTTATATTCTTCTCCCTCAAGCATCTTTTTAGCTTCTTCAGCACCGGCAATGACACCGTCCTCACCCATACTTACTTTATCAGCTATTGCTTTACACCCAAGTTGTCTCATTGTGTCATTAACAGGGTTTAAACCATCAACTATTTCAGCAATTACATCTTCAATAGTCTTAGGTTCTTCCTCTTCAGCATCTTCCTCTTCCCCATCTTCTCCTGCTTCATAACCCTTTAACTTGGTTTCAAGTTCCTCTATTTTCTCTTTAAGAGCTTTAACCTCTTCTGTTTCAGGTTCAGTGTTCTCATTGAGTCCATCTAGTAACTCGGAAGCTTCTTCACTAGGAAGACTAGACGCCGCTTTCAAGATTAAAGCTTTCAATCCTTTCATCTTCTTGGATACCTCCTTTTTATATTGGAACCTTTTCACAACTCCACATTCAAGTTGAGCCGGAATAGGAACAAAACTCCATTCATATGCATCTTCAACTCCATTAATACGTCTTATGCACATTTCATTTTCATATATCTTACCAACTTCATGCCCACAGGAACCGGACGGTTTACCACATATACTACATAGTGTCTCACCCTCCTTAAACCCTATACTTACTTCTTTAAATAAACCTGCACTTAAACCATCTACAAATTTCTCATTGCCATCACTTACAATGGTATAAGCTTCACCAACTACAAATTCAAGTGGTTCTCCAAATTCATTTGTTCTACTCTTATCAATTTCAGTATAACAATTATATAATCTGGAGTGCACGTTATCTACATCTGCCTCATGGTTCTTAATTCCAATTACACCTATCATCTTACTAGCTAACTCTTTTAAAGCATTTGCTGTAAAACTATCTAGGTCACGGTCTACAAGATTTCCACATAGCCTAATCTTATAAACCAACACTTTATCAATACCAATATCAGAGTTAAAATATTTTTTAATGTTATTATATTCTTCTGACGTCGGATTTCTTATATACTCAATGTTTGTTATCATGGTAAGAACTGTCCGATTGGTGACTCAATGATGCCACTTCTTGACTCTCCTTTCTCTAAGTTTTCAACAGCTGTAAATTCTAATCCATTAGATACTATACTTTCATTACCAGTTTCTGATAATTCCATTCCAGTAACTTCATCTTCTTCAGAAACAACACCATTAATTTCATCAGCTTTTTCCTGTGCTAACTGTAAACTAATTCCATCATACTCTCTAATTGCTTGAGCTTGGTTCATAGTCTCTTTATTACCACATCTTGACTGTATTACTTTTGACATTGACTCATAATCAAATCTAAAGTTATCAACATTCTTAATGGAAAATTCATCAGTACTTAATTCAATTCCATTAGCTAATGCTAATTTACATATGGCACTCTTTAAACTATTCTCAAAGTTACCAAATATCTTTCTTGCCTTAATTCTACTACGTATCATTGAGGCTTCTAATGCTTTAGCACTTACTTGACTTCCAAGTTCCTTAGTATCAAAATAACTTAAAGGTAAACCAGTTGCTCTTGATACTAAGTTTAATGTTTCCTTATAAGCATCAATTGCACTTTTTAAATCTATTGTAGCTTTTACATAACTAACCATTTCCTTAGGTACTAATGTACCATCTTTATATACTAATGCACCTGTATTAGCTACATAAGTTATACCAGTTACTTCATTTGTTCTAGTTGCTCCCTCTGGAAGTATTCTAACAATTTCTTTTAACTGTTCTATTAAAACTCCAATAGCTTCGAGGCATCTAATCATATAAGCTATTGATGCATCCCAAAATCTATATTGGTCTACACCAATTATGCTATCACCAGTATGGTCTCCTGTAAAAACTTCAATTGGAGATACCCCTTTACCACCAAATGCTTCAGTTTCTTCAACCTCACCAATCTGCTCTCCTATTGTATTTCCATTATATTCAAATGTTCTCTTTACAATCTTACCATCCTCATGATAACAAATAAACTCTATTTCTTGACCAAGTTCAGTCTTAATAATACTAAAGAATAAGTTTACTTCTATTATTGATGTAGCATCCTCATTTACAAATGGTATCCAACATTTAAGTGGCATATCTTCAAAGTGAGCATTTCCATTACTTAATTTGCTTACCTTTACTACTTTATTACCATACATTATATATCCGCATCTTACTATATCTTGGACAGTTAACAATGTATTACTGTTAGTCACTATATCACTAACTTTGTACATCTTATCCTTATATTCTTTATCTCCCTTAGTATTTCCAGCTTCAATTATTATATTATCACCAGCTATTAATTCTACCCAAGCTTCTGTGTTTAATTGATAGTCTGGCAAGTCAGCCACTATAGCAAGATTGGGAAGATTGGTAATTGGGTTCATCATGTAGTCAGCCCAACTAAACACCTTATCCATTATACCATTCATCTTATTTTCATACAATGCCTTATTTGTTTTATATCTGTTTGCTCTTTCCCTATCTATATCTCTAGGAAACTTATCACCTGGCTTAAATGGAAATTCTCCAGTCCATATATCTATGTTGGACGGATTAATATTAAAGTCATCTTCAGTTAATTCTTGTACATTGGAAAATCTCTTTCCATAGGATATATCTCCCATATTAACCCCTCTCTTCCATTACTGCATATCTTAAAGCATCCATACAGTGGTCATCTTCTTTCTTAACAATCTCACCGTCTTTTTTACTCCATTGATAGCTATATACTTCGGATATTGTATTCTCACAATCTTCACAAATAAACAATGTTTCATTTACTAATCTGCTATTTACTTCTGCTATGCCATTAACAACATCATTATTAGCTTTCTTAATACAATAAATTCCTCTTGTTCTAAGTTCTTTAATTAATACAGCGGCACTAGGGTCAATATAAATACCAATAACTTTACCTGGTGCATTACTATATAATCTAATAATGTTGTCAGTTATTTCATCTAAGTTCTTTGCGCTAGGTCTATAAAACTCTTTTAATACTATCTGTTCGCCCCTAGGCATAACACCAATTAAAAGAGCAACTGTTGGATTTTCTACTCCAAAGTCAACTCCTATTTTAAAGTACTTATACTGTGCTCCTGCTAACTCTACTCTACTTAGTATGTGGACTTTACTATTAAAGGAGTCTCCATAAACTAAATCTCCACCACTTCTCCACTTACCAAGTACGTTTCTATCATAATATGGACTTCCTATCTTATATTTCTTAGTTAGTCCATCATAGAACTTCTTTGCCCAACTACAAATATTATCTTCCTTATACCACTGTACAAGTTTAAATGTTCTGTCTTTAGGCTTCTTTTTCTTATCTTCTTGCAATACTTTATATAGCCAATGCTTTTCACCTTGTGGATTTGTACTAGCCTCTATCCAATGTGGAGGCTCACCACGAAGTCGGTCACTTAACAATATAAAATTATCTTCACTTATACTTGTTAATTCATCTATTATAATAGCTTTATAACTCTTACCAAGTACCCTTTGGATACTTACAGAGTCATTCATACCACCAAAATAAATTCTATGACCATATAATGTAGCATCCTTTGACTTTGGGTCGTCCTTACGAGATTGAGTATATTTAAAATTATCCCCAAACAACTCTGATAAGGTATCTCCCATATTTCCTTTTGCTAATGCGGCTGTCTTTCCTAATAACAAAAATCCTAATCGACCAGGCTTATTTCTCTTACAGTATAAACCAAATCCTATTAGTATTGACCTTGTTTTTCCACAACCTACACAACCTACATGCAGTTTACATGGATGACTACCAAAGTTAGCTATTGTTTCTAATTGCTTCTTACTTAATGGCTCATGAGAGTTATCATTTAATATTGGCATATTCATCACCGCCATCTTCTAATTCTTCATCAGACAACTCTTCTTGTTCCTGTTCCTTTAATAAACTTAAACTTCTATCTATCTGATTAAGTGTAGCAACTTCCTCTTCCGATTGATTGCTTCCACCATTATCACTGTTACTCTTTTCACTCTTATCAATATTTATATTTACCATACGCCTAGTAGGTATATAATCAGCACTATTCTTTTTACTTACAAACTCTCCATTACTATCAAACTTATCAATAATTCTCATAAGTAAATCTGGATTATCTGTAGTCTCTAATACTTCCATAAGTCTGCTCATTGCCAAACCTACAATAGTATTTCTATGGACAGTCCAAGCTTTATTAACATCTGGATATCTGTCTATCATCTTTCCTAATGTCTTACCTGTTAACTTTCCATCTTCACCTTTAAAATATCCTGGCATATTATCACTTATAAATTTAGCGGCTTGCACCAAAGAGTGTATTCCTTGAGCAGACGCTGTTGATAACAATTTTAAAAATGTTTCCAATCTTCCATCACTTACTAAATTATTATAGTATACTGATTGGAACTGAGAACTCTTCTTGGCGGCTTCTTCTAATATTACATCTTCTAGTGTCTTAGGCACTTCTCTCTTCGCCATTGCTCTCACCTCCCAATCAATACACCCCCAATTTCACAAAAATAAAAGGACTTCCCTTTCTTATATTATATAAGAAAGTTGGTCCTTTTACAATATTTTTAAAATTATTCTTGTCCGATTATATCGTACAATCTTTATAACTTGGAAAGCCTTTCAATTTTTACACTTTTGGACGGACGGTTTTAACTGTTTTCTGTATAAGTTAATGCCTTGCACTTTAAATATTCAATTAATTTGTCTAGTGTTATGTTATCTCTTACTCTCAACAGTATAAACTCATTAAACTCTTTTAATTTATCATTTTGCTCTTTTACCTTTGATATACAACTTAAAGCATCCATATGTCTTTCATCTGTTTTGTATATATCCTGCCATGTATCCCAATCTTCTTTCTTAGCTTTTTCAAATTCCTCATCGCTTGTAATACCTTTTTCTATTAATACACATAATTTTGTATGTGCCTCAATATGTTCTTGAGTCATTACTATTTTATTATCTTTCATATTTATTGCTCCTTTCCTAGCATCCATATTTATTTAATACTAATTCTCCATCTACCATAGCACCTAAGAACTCTCCATTCTCTCCTAATATAAACATACTATCTTCTGTACTATCATCACCATAGTATATCTTATTTCCTATATGCTCTTTTTTATCATATATAGGTTCAATATTTCTTACCACTTTTTCTTTCTTCATTCTGTACTCACCTCCTCTTTTATATCTAACACTTCTTTTAAACTGTTTCTATCTATTGTTATTAGTGTTCCATCACAACCAATAAACTCCATATCACCTTTATTACTTACTTTCTTAAATTTAAAGGTCTCTGCTATTTCCCAATAACGAGGATTTTGTAATGCATTAGCTATTACTTTAGCCACATCAATGCTTACATTACAAGTTCCTTTTTCTATTTCTCCTATATAACTACTGCTATAATTTATTTTCTTTGCTAACTCCCTAATACTATATCCCATAGAACACCGGTTGGCTCTCATTACCAACCGGCATCCCTCTATTGTTGTAAAGTTGGTTTTAGATTTTCCATATGGCATATTCTACACCACCTTTACTTATTCATTCCAGTAGCTTCAAATCCATTTAATGGTCTATATATAACAGAACCTGTTTCTTTCATTTCAATCTTATAGGCTACACAGAAACCACCAGGTATAAACATTGGAGTTATTTTCATTTTTTCTCCCTCTTTAGCCATTTCAGTCTCTGGTACAAGTTCTTCTAAAGACCATTTCTTAGTTAACATATCAAGTTTGGACTGACCACCTAATACATAACCAAGCACAAAATGTAATCCATTATGATAAGCTATTAAACCTAAATCTCTACCATCTGTTCTTACTTCTAACTTATCAACATGACCGCCTACAACTGGAAAGTTGTTCTCTAACTCCATTACAAGTTCCTTTAAAGTTTCAAAGGACTCTATAGTCCTAATCTTCTTATAATCATCTTTCCATAAGATGATTATATTATCAGAAGTGTGGATTTCAGTTATTACAGTGCTCTTACAACAGTCTAAACATAACTTATCACCAAATACTAAAGTCATGTCTTTTCTGTTCATTTCCTTACCACAATACTTACATGTCGCTTTTCTCTTCATTTGCTGTTCCCTCCCTTTCTAAACAAACCTTAACCCATTTACTTTCTTCTGCCCATTCTTCCATGTTAATATCTAATATAGAAGCTATAGTTCTTAATTCCTGAGCAGTAGGTCTTACTTTCTGATTAGTAATATTACTTAATCTACTTTGACCAATACCAGATAACTCTGATATGTCTTTGTTTCTTAAGAATAATTCCTCTTTCTTAGCAATTAACTTTCTTGCACCGTCCCATGCATATAAACCTGCCATACTTAATCTCTCCTTTCTTATGCCTCTACAATTATTAAATCGAAGCAATCTTCCTCTTTTTCCTTAAAGTACTTCTCACCTAAGTCGTTTGTACATTCAAGACTAATCTTTCTAATGTTACCTAGCATGTTACATACCCCACATACTATTGATAATACATTAAATGCCTTTCTTTCCATATACCTAACATCAAATGGATGTACTTTAATAGTCAACTTGTTGTCATTATTGGATACTGCTAATGTGTATCCATGCATTTTACTTGTATTTCTTGCTACAACCTCTGCTATATCCTCTCTAATACTTTCACTTGCTTCAAACTCAATCTTAGCATCTGTATAAGTCCACCATACTTCCTTACTTTTCATTGCAGTTTGTACTGCTCCTATTAAGTCTCTCATATAAACTCCTTTCTATAATCCACAGCTTTCTAATCTTATTATATTTGCTACTTGTTTCTTAAGACTCTTTTCTAATTCTAAATCTATTTCTATTTCTTCAATATGCATTTTAAATGGGTATACTACTAATTCATTTATGCTAGGTCTTTCAAAATCACATTCTATATATATTTTTGACATAGATTCTATAAGTTCATAGTTCCATACCAATATCAAGGTAGTATGTGCATAAAAGTCAAAATCAATACTTGATGCTATTGATTTTAGTTTAAAGTATCCTGTTTTATAATTCTTAATTTCATGTGTTACACCTGCAGAATCTGGTGGATTTTCAGTAATACTGGTTCCAAATCCTTCCATATGTATTATATCACCTACTTTATTTTCAATTTTTATTTCATCTTTATATAATATGCCTATACAGTCTCTCATATAAACTCTCCTTTTCAATATATATTTATTGAAAAGGAGCGTTTATCGTGACTGGGAAAC
>OGVH01000011.1_pt1 | contig 17297 bp, 38 predicted proteins | sample 1575731 | NCBI WGS metagenome assembly OGVH01 (sample SAMN07581544, study PRJEB24739) | freshwater metagenome | place: Singapore | collected 2015-04
GTTTCCCAGTCACGATACCTCTCAGTAAAGCCACGAGACAAGCGGAATGTAAGAAGACTACTACTAGCTAAGGGCGCTGCATGGGGTACAGGTAAGGCCATCTAGGCAGGCATACCATGGGCGCGACCAACCATTGTTGGTTAAGCCCATTAAAATCATCCCTTCAACCCTTTCTTATCCCTTCACTCTTCCACGTCCCTCCCTAGCCACAATCTACCCCATATATTTAATCAAAACATATAAACACGATTATTAGTCTGTTTTATAGTCTATTTCCTTTGCCTGTACTCTTCACATGTATTTACCCTGGCAGGACATTAGCCACAGCATCGAGCAAGCACACTTTTAACTAATAACAGTAACTAACAGCCTATATATTATGCTACGTTAATTAGATGACCGATGATTGATTGTTAGTTGTAGGGATTTCTGGAAAGTAGACTATTGACAAGGGTACCTGTGGTGGTGCTGTTAAGTCCATTGACTAAGTATCCAGCGATCTTATGAGTAATCAGAGAACCCCTTAGATAACTATCTGGTAATTTACTATCTAAGGGATTTTCTACAGGTAAAAGAAAAGGACACCTCGTTAAAGGCATCCTTCAAAATAGGGGGTTTGGAAGTTTCTGTGAGAAATCAGTCTTTGTAGGAACAACGCTTTAAAGATTGCACTCTGCACCTTTATATAATATAGGGGGAATCAGGTGCAGTTTTGTGTAGTCTCGCAACCTTCTCTGAACCCCTTCTCTGAACCCCTTCTCATAAATAGATTCAGAGTACGGAGGTCTGACCTTTACAACACCAGCATTCAATGAATTGTCTATCGCATGAACGAACAAGTTGTGGTATATGTAATTTGCACATTCATCATAAAACTCATAAGTGGTGGGAATGTCTTTGTTGTAGAAGTCATACGGATACCTTCCCCACTTAGCTCGTTCATTGAAATTTCCAATCCAATTGGCCTCCAAGGCAAGAGCCTTATCTTCAGTTAAATGTTTTTCTGCATACACAACTTCGATATACCTGTTAGCAAAATAATCCCTATTCAGTTCGGGGCAGCTAGACATTCCGGAGACAGCGTGCTTATATCGTCCTCCCTTACCTTTACCGACATATTTAGGTACAGCATCTACGTACACTACATACACATAGTATTCCAAACCTTCCAGACGTTTAATTTTATTCTCATTGAATACAATAGCTTTCTCTGCCTCGCTAATCATCCGTTCCCATTTTCTGATATTCTCTTTATGCTTTGCAATTGCATTTCTGCAAGCTACAAATTCTTTTGTGTCAGTCTTTACCACTATTTACTCCTCAAAATTTATGTTAAAGGTTTCTATTATACTCCGACGGTTATATTTTCCTAAAGATTGACACTGCTTTTCCATACTCAACATACTTACCGTCCTTATAGAGTTTCAATATGTCTTCAGGTAGAGGTTTACTACTCTCCGAGTGTAAAGGGGATTTTGTCCCCCTATAGTAATCTTCTACAAACTGCTTTTCCAGCCTCCATACAGTTTTTGTGTGTTCAGACATATTGTTTTCATACTCCTGTATTCTGTGCCTAATACCGTCTAAAGCAAATCGAGCTGTTTGTGCAAGGCGTTGTGATTGCCTATCTGACATTTCATATCCAACTTCTAACCTCTTAACCTCTTGCGATGATATGGTTTTAAGCATAAGAGCTTTCATTACCAGCTTAGGGCTTATATTCACCTTACCGTTACTGCTGCCAGCAACAATAGCAACAGCAGCCCACACAGAATCGTCTACAAATGCCGGGAGGAGCTGCCTTGTACCTGCGTTTAGACTATTTAGCCACTTATTCTGTATTAGCCAGTCAGCAACAGCGGCGTTGTCCGTTACCTTAGCTTTCCTTCCCAATTATTCATCCTCCAACTCAGACTCTTTACTAAATAAAGACTTATCACAATACCAAAGTTTACTCTTCAGAAGTTTAATCATAGATTCATGTGCCTCTTCCTGTGTTCTGAATAGATGACTGCTTGTCTCTACAGAAGTTCCTGTCGGAATGTGAGTGAGCTTGATAGTCCATATAGTGCGGATTGACATCATTCCTCAACCTTCTCGCTTGGATAAAGCAAGTGAATTGCCACTATTACTGTGCCAATCAGAGTGCCAATAACCATCTGCCACCATGTAAATGTAGCAAGCACAAACCCAATCACCATTCCTACATTTACTGTTGCAACAAACATGACAAAACCGAAGAACAGTAGTACACAAAGCCCTACAAACATCTTCATTTCTTCCCTACTGTAATTGTTTTCATCCTATTCAACCACTCCCTCTTAGTCTTTCCTGTCTCGCCATTTAATTGCATCCACGTATTGACAATTTCCTCTGTTGTACAATCCCAGAACCTCTTTGTCGTGTGGGCAATCGTTTGTTTAGATTCCCAGTCTATCAAAGTATCGTCTTTCCAGACAATCCCTTTACTATAATCAGCAAGAGCATCACAACTATACCCATCTATGCTCCAATATGTAAGGTTGTGGTATTTTTGTTTTAGGACTAGATACGCAATCCATTGCTCAGAGTCTTGTTCAGGAAACATAACACTCCGCAGGATATGTTCTTTAAACATAACATCGCTGATCACAGTGACCACCTCACTCGGGTAAGCATGTAACGATATACATCTTGATCTAATTGGTAATCTGGAATCAAGAAATGTACAGTGTATAATTCTACTCCACAAAACCGATTGATTGCATTCTCCTGTCCGCTGAATGAATAGATAAAGCCAGACTCTTTATCCTCAACATCCATTCTGCACCTGTGCAAAGACAATCCTTCTTTTGACAATACGAAGTCACAACAGGCAGTCAAAGCTGTTTCATGTGTTGGGTAGATAAATGCAACTGTCTTTCTTTTACTGAAGTATTCTTTCATTCCATCTTCTCCAACTCCTTAGCAGCTCTTAGTACATCATCTTCATTTACATTCTTCTTCAAATAGAAATCATTCATAAGAACCTTAGCTTGCTTCTCAGACAACTGTTCAATACCAAGCCCTTGTTTGACAAGGGTATAGAATTTAGAGAATGTCATTTAATCTTCCAGTTTAACCAAGATATCATTACCATTACACCAACCGGAGCGGACACGTCCGTCCTCAGTGTACCAAGAAATGTCCCGACCTTTAGAGTCTTTACCATAAGCCCTTCGGTAGCCATCTGTACTCTCTACGACTACTGTATATCCAGCAGATGTAACGTATTTGCCAACACTGTTAATTTTCACCATCAATCCTCCGTAATAATCGTATACTTACCACTACCTACTGTACAAACACTCCCAGAAGCCACTTCAAGAGCAATCTCCAGTGTTTGTTGCGGGCCTTCAAGATAATCTGACAAAGCGAGAGCTTTCATTGCCCCTAGTGCATGATAACACCCGCTTCCCACAGATGCAAATCTCTCGTGCTCAAGGGCTATAGAATTTTGTACAACAAACAAGCGTCCTTTCCAGCCAACAAGAAATTCCCCAAAACTCCAGTCTTCATCTCGTTTTTGACCATAGTCATTGTCTTTGAAGCACTGATGAAAACTGTTCAGCACGTGTTTGTAGAAATAAACATCATCACTAACTCCTTCTGGACGTGTTGGCTGACTCCAACTATATTGAAGGATTTGTCCCATACGAAAGCTGGTTGTATAACCAATTAGGAAGTCTCCATTCTTGAACACTTTGTCATTTTTGACATATTCTGTCTTAATGAAACCATCACTTCCTAGATGGTCAGCACCCATCCAAACCTTACCGTCTTCAATCATTGCTACAATACGTGTCATTTGGTTTACCTCCTGTCAGTTTTAGTCACTAATAGTGAGTCTTTATTTACTAATATAAACCAAAGACGCTTCGTTGTGCTCGGAATGGTGAACAAACAGCGGTTGTTTGCTGTTCATATAAAGACCTCCTTATGAATTTGTACGGGCAGCGTTCATGGCTGCAAGGTATTCTTCTGCTGCGGCAGCCAGACGCTTGAAGTATGCCACCTCAGCATCAGCAAGCGGGTATGGTGAACGCGATGCTTCATCAATGATGGCAAGAATGCGTAGTAGTTGTTCTCGGCTCATATAAAGACCTCCTAATCTGTTCTTGTGTATTACAAAGTAATAAGCCCTGCAAGAGCAGGGCTGAAAGTTTATTTAACGATGCGCAATCCTTCTTTGTACAGCAGGTTTGCAATAGCATCCAGTTTCTCAAAACGATTGATATTACTAGACTGTCGCAGCCAATCACAAACCACTTGAGCAATCACCTTCTTAGTCTCTTCCTCTTCAATCTGCTCTTGTGTCTTCAAAGGAACAAAACACTCTGCAATGGCCTGAGCTACGAAGTAATACCCACACTCGTTCAGATACTTAAATACAGCAACTTCTCTTTTTCCTGTGTCAAGGTGTTGGGTAATTTCTACCTCCATCCCATTCTCAACAGTCGGGTATGTTTCTTGGTAGAAGCGCGGTTCAGTGAGATGGATACGGCACTTAGTTCCCACGGGTGGGAGTGTTACACCGGGAATCCACTCTTGTTGCTCTGTTACAACAGGGCGTTCATACAATGTGAAGGTTTCAGGTTTCCCTTTGTATCGTTCAGCACTCCACGAGTTGCCTGCTTGTGACACCCAACAGGAATCATCTGCCGCCCACCAAAACTCTTCACCGTGTACCCACTTCACCCAATGATTGAAGTCTAGTAGAGCTTCTGCATCTGTTGGTGCATGCTCATCCCACCACTTCGGGTCTTTCAGTTGTGTCTGTGTAGCATTGATTTTATTGTCCATTACTCTCTCCTTTGTGTTTGTCTAAAATTGAATCTTAACGCTTACCCACCACGCTGTCAACCAATTCTTGCATTTCTCTTTCTGTCTCTACAGCAGCTCTATTATACGCCTCCTGCCATGTCTCATACGAGAGGGCAGCGAGCTGGTCATTTGACATATCAGCCACTTGCTTAACAATACGATTAAACTCTTCTTGTTTAATTCCCATTAAATTTCTCCAAATTTCTTCTTGAGTCGTTCAAACTCTTTACGTTCTTTTTCCTCTTTCTTTTGCTGCTGAAGAAGTTGTGCCGCCTTTTGTTTTTCTTCTTCTTTCAGACGTTTTGTGTATTCTTTTTCTGTCTCTTCTCGTTCATACTTCACAACATAGTCTGCATTCTCTTCGTTCACATACTCAATTTTTACATATGCAGACTCACCATACTTTTCAATAAGGTTTTCAACATATTCTCGTAACCAAGTCAACCTACCTTCAAAATCAACTGACTCCACATCCCATACTAGCTTTTTAGTCATCACATTCCTCCATAAAACTCTTGTTAATCTCAATCATACTCAACTTACCACGAAAGAAGCTACCTAAATCTGCAAACACTTGATTACCAAGTATTTCAATCTCTCCTGATTTAGTCGGAGTGTGGCCACATAAAATAAAGTCAACACCCTCCACATTCACAGGGACACCACGATCGTAATTCCTACGACTCCACTGTGCCGTAGCCTTACCATTCCATTCAAGTTCTGCTTTAGTGATGTTAGTCCATTCATCCCAATTATTGAAAGGACAATCTCCATGAATAATACCAACTTTCACGTTGTTTGGCAAGAGCAGTTCAATAGACAGAGGAAGCTCTTTGAATGCTTGGTAGATAGCTTTCTGAAGTTGCTCATCAATGTCATAAAACCATTCACCACCATTACAGAATAGCATTTGATAGGCTTGTCTGCAATCGGGATTTTCATAGGCGTCAATCAGCATTGCCTCGTGATTACCTTGAATGGAGTGTAACCATGGTTCATATATGTAGTCAAGCACATACTTGCTGTCTGGGCCACGATCACACATGTCCCCTCCAACAAAGAGAATATCCCTACTAGAGTCAAATGACACATCTCTCAATTTTTCATGCAGCAGGTCAAAATGACCGTGAATGTCTGTAGCGAAGAACACTCTTCCCTTAAACTTACGCAGATCAAACCGTTTAATGTGCTTCTGTTCCCCAACCAGCTTACCCTTCACCGTTCTTCTCCAACCACAAAGTAGCGTATTCAGACATATCTTCAAAGCTAATCTTCCGCATCCAACCCTCCTCGTGTTCAATCTTGATTAGTGGTCTTAGTTGATCGAGGTAGAGAAGTCTGTTATTAGCTTCTCGTAACTTTTCCCTCAACCTCTCAATCTTTTCTTGGTCATTCACTAGCTAATGATCTCCACATAAACACCAAGCTCTTTTCCTTTCTCTCGGAGTTGGCTGTAAGACAGTTCCCACCACTCACAAGGGATATCATCCCAACAATTTGCACCACTTGCGTGAGCAATGGCAAACATCCAGCAATCTTCCTCACAGCAGGCAGTTCCAAATATGGGCGTTAGTTCATCAGAATTGAATACTTGTGCTTCTGTGTTGTCATAATCCACCCACCAACTTTCATCAAAGAATGTGTATTTACGTTTCAACCTGCCCATATCAGTTCTCCTGTGCTTGGTAGGTTAGTTGGTATACATATTTTCCTGTAGCGGTTTGTCCGTAGCGTACATTGTAGTTCTGAATGTTAAATGTTGTTGCAAAATCACAAACAGCTTGGTGCGTAGTGAACAAGTGAATACGCTCTACAGGGGTTTGTACCTCTCCCGTGATGACATTGTTTTCATTTTCAATCTCTACAGCCATTTTCAATCCTCCTTCAGTGTGTCTGAGTTGTTACGTTCCATGATTTCTACATGGATTTTGTGGGAAATAAGGTCTAGCACTTCTTCTGGAACACTGTGTAAAGAGTTAATAAACCAATCAAGGGTATCCACCCTGCTTTTACTCCCACAGTCCATGCGGTGCTGGCCGCTTGATTTATTGCACTCCCAGCAGACAATAGTCATTACCGACCTCCTTCATAAAATACATGATTCCCTACAGAAGCTACCATCTCTTTTTGCTTGCTCCAAAAAGGCTTAATACGCTCATTATGATAGAATGTGGCGTTTGAGTCAACACTTACAACACCGTGTAGAAGGTTGTAGGCCACAACATATCCAGTAGTCCAGTCTTTCTGTGTTGGTGTGCGCTGCTTATGCTTGTCCTGTAGATAGGAAAACTGACCCTTCTCATATACCACACCTTTAATAGTATCAGGCCATGATGGGTGTTCTACCCTGTTAAGGATGACTTTTCCTACAAGACGTTGCCCTTCTCGCGGCTGAGACCTGGACTCCCACACGATAGCTTCAGCAAGAATCTTACAATCCTCCCATGCCTTGCATAAAACAACCTTATCGTTGTCTGTTTGTTTATATTCCACAGACGGGGCGTTGGTTTGTTGATAACTCTGCTGGTTTTCCTGCTTCCACCAAATATCCGCATAAAATAGAAGTCCTGCAATCAGTGTAGCCCATGACAAGAACTCTAATGTTGACATTTCACCACTTCCCCTCATAAGTCCTCCACTTGATTTGTTAGTTATGGTGTAGATTATACAAAAAGAAGGGACGCCCTGTAAAGAGAATCCCTTATAAAAGTTTTCTATTGTTTAATGAATAATGATACATTTTCTTGATTAACAAAAGATACCATGTGACTTTGTGTAATAACACTACCTGTCCTTTTATTATACTGCAACTTCGCCCTGTGAACAATCTTTGCTCTGTGTGCAGCAACAATCCAATCAGCAGGGATTTTGTCAAAAGGATGGTTAAAATACTTCCCATGACACTCCATAAGACATCCGTTGTGTAAGCGAACGGCTGTGGCAAAGCTGATTGTTTTACTAGCTTTGTTAGTCTCATAGCCTATGCTTTCAAACACACCGTCATTTGGAAAATATGTATACCCCAACTCCTGAAGGAAGTTAATAACACTTTGAATCTGTATCCTTGTTGTGTTTCGGATCATATCTCACTCCAAAGGGTTTCCACTGCTATCTGCTTCACGAAAGCAAACCATGGTGGGAAACTGCGGGATTTTAGTGTCTTTATAGAGTGTCTGATATTTTACAGTAATCCACTTACCAATCAAAGACTCTTTCTCTTCCAACCAAACCTTACGTTCCTCGTGACTGCCACCAACCACATTGAACTGGTTGTCAGCAAACTGATTCTGTACTACAAATACAGCACCACCATCTTTGTCTGAATGCACATCAACGATCTGAAACTCTGCGTCGGAAAACTCTTTGTACTTTTGAAGATCAGCACTCCGTTTACCAGATTCATACTTACCATCAAAATTCCTGAGCATGCAACCTTCGTAACCACGGTCAACATACTCTTTATGCTTCTGCTTCATATGCTCTTCGTCTTGCAATTCACAAAACTCCAGCACATCAATGCTTGGGGCTTCAACACAAGACAAAGTGTAGCGGCGAAGCGCCTGCATACTGATCAGCCGATGCTCGTAAGACTCATCTTTTACAATATCAAAGATAATAAACTCAACCTCTGGTGTAAGTTCATTGTACTTCTTGACAGCAGACACAATCTCTTCAAGATACTTACCGTGGATGTAAAGTTCACCATCCCAAATATCACCCTCTTTCATTACATTGAGAAGTTGATCTTGGATGTGTGGCACATTGTACTGTTTTCCACCTCGACTTTTCAGTTCAACACTATCACTATGACGAATAGCGAGACACCTCACACCATCTAGCTTCGGTGAGCCATAGCAAGGATACTTGATTCGATGGCCTTGTTTCAAATAATCCGAGGCTAACATCGGGAGTAGCGGAAGCTCAGTAAGTTCTTCCTTATTCTCACGATAGCCCTTATCAATCTGCTTACGATAACGACTCATTGCCTCAAGTTCTGCTTGTTGCTCTGGTGTGGTTTCGTTAGAACGACCAATGTTCTTACCTTCAACAGTTTCTTTCTTTAGCTGAAGCTTGCCTCCGACCTTGCCATGCTCAATACACAGTTCTGCGCCATTAGTCCACACAGACCACTGCTTGAAGCCACCAGACTTGTCTAGTCCGTAGAGTGTTTTAGTTTTCATGACTTCCTCCTAATTAAAATCTTCAAGGTACACTGTGACGCCTGCCTCAGCAAACATTATTTGCGAGTGTTTAAAGTCCTCTCCGTATTGTGCATGATTTGTGTCAGGTGCGGGACAAATCACTTTACTAATCCCTGCATTGATAATCATAGCACAACATTGTGGGCAAGGGTACATCGAAGCAACAAGTGTAGCTCCCTTTGTACTACGTCCAAGACGCGCAGCATTAGAGATGGCCGAAGACTCCGCATGTGATGTGTACAGATATTTCAGAGGACGTTCACTTCTCTCTTTCTTGTGAGCAACCCCGCGAGGTAAGCAGTTAAAGCCTGAGCTAATTTCCACCATATCCTCTTCTGAAATAATCACTGCACCCACTTGTGTGTTAGCATCCCGACTCATAGATGCTTTGTGCTTTGCAACATCAATGAAGTGCTTTACCCAACGATCTTTCATGAATACAACCACACAGCATGAACTTTCAAACCCTTCTTCTTGGCGTACTCATACATGCCAACAGAGCCTTTACTCTCATCAATAATGATCACTACAAGAGCATCTGCATAGTCACCCATCTCTCGGTTGCGTACATGACCGGCTTTCTTACCCAAACCGTCCCAGTCTGGAATAAATTGCTTGATGGGTATACCATTCTCTTTGGCATATTGCTCGCCAAGACGATCAACTCCACGAGCACCACCAGAAACTACTTCTGTAATTTCAAAGCCACTTTCAATAATTGTCTTCTTAACAAACTCGTAGTTATCCATACCACGACTTCCTGCAATAATAGTTTTCATCAATTATCCACTCCCAAAATCATTCTATCACGACCTGTTGGGTTTCCCTCTTCGAAGAAGTTCTTCTGATATATGGTGTAATTACCATCTGTCCACAGTTCAAGCACAAACGAATACTCAGGCTCAAGTTCTTCAAGCTCTTTACACAAAGCAATCCCATCTTCAATGGACAACCCTTTAATCTCAGTCTGTTTATGAGAATTATACTCATTCTCTGTTTCAAGTAGAAATTTAGCGAAGTTCATTATTCACTCTCCAACCCAATGCCCATAAAGACGCTTCAGCTTCTTAGTACAAAACTTAACCATCATATTACTCTTAGATGGATACACAAAGAAACCTTTCTCGTGTGACCACATCCCTTTGACTGTTTCAACAATCTTGCAGTTACCAGCAAAGAGAATGTTAATCATGTGTTCACCCTCGGTGCTATCAATAAAAGCATTGAAGTCTTGGTTCACTGTAGCAATATGACTCCACACAGTGTTTGGGAGTTGGTTGTGCATCTTAATCATTCGTCGAACAGATACATATTGCTCACCTGAGGCTTTGTACTTATCACTACGGAATCGAAGAAGCTTGCCATCAGCATCATACACTTCATCATAACCGAGGCCATTGGCGAACATTACTAGGCTTTCTAGTTGCAGTTCTTCTGTGTTACACACGTCAAATTCAAACATTCTATTCTCCTTTATTTCCGTTTACGGTTTCTGCGATCTTCTCGCCTTTGCATCTCTTCTTTCACATACTCAAGTTTACCAAGAACTGCTGCTAGCCTGTAAAGACTTGAAAGTTTTAGCCAAATATTGCGCCCATTGAGTTTAGAGATTGCTTTGTTTATCTCAGATTGGGCATTTTCTATATGTTCAATTATATCATCCGCTCTGTCGTTGTACCCACTCATTTCTTCTGACCTCGACGACTTTGTGTACCATAACAGCTCAGACCACCAGACTCTAGTTTTGACTTAGTTTTTTGTATCTTAGCAGCCACCACTTTATACTTGCCCTTTACACCAGAATACTCATCTGCAACAGCTTGAGCCAGCATCCTATCACTACTGTGAATATAAAGTCTATCCCCGAGAGCTGTCTTTATGTAAAAAGCTGCACAATCAACATAGTCATACTCAGTGTAGATTTCATATGGCACCAAAGTTGTCTTAATTTTATCAATAGATTTTTCTGTCATAGACTAAAACCATACCTCAAAGAGTTCGTCAAGTTATTCTTCATCTGTTTCCGGCATTTCAGCAATCTTCTCCTGCACCTCGTAGGCAAAAGCTGCGATCTGACAATCTGTATATCCGAATTTCTTAGCTTTCTTAATGAGATAACACAAAGCCTCTTTATTCTTCATTTATTCTCTCCTTATTGTAAGTTGAGGAGCTATACAAGCCTCCTCGTTTGTGTTGTGTAGACTTTAGGCTTCTGGGGAAGGCTTGTCAACCACTTTATCAACAGGTTTCTTTGCAGCAGGCTTGCGTGCTGGTTTCTCTTTCTCAACGAGGTTGTATTTCTTGAGAATCTTATCCAGAGCCTTAGTCACAGCATCTTCAGTCTTCTGTTCAATTAGTTCAATTAGGTTGAACTCTGGTTCGTCGTCAAAGTCTTCACTACAACCTTCACAGTTTGGATCACAGCAACTGCCTCCAGATTTGAACATCTTGTCAAGGCGTTCACCAATTTCTTTATAGTCAAACCAAAGCTCTCGGCCTTTCTTGAGATCGAGAAGTTCCTCGGCGCTAATAAAGTCCTTGTAGACTTCTTCCATGAGACTTTCTGCGTGTCGTCCTGTGAACTCTACATGATCACGAACATTCTGTACAGAGCCACTGGAACCGAAAGCCGCGTTATGCAGCATCATGGTGGCATAAGGTTTTACTTCAATACTCGGACAGCTCAGGGCAATCAAACTGGCAGCACTATAAGCCTCCGCTTCAATGATTGCAACAACATCACATTGACACTCTTGGATACGATTACGGAAAATAAGTGCCGAGTTAAGATTTCCTCCAGGACTGGAGATGTAGATTCGCACTAAATCACCCTGTTGAGCACTCCGTAAGACCTGAAAAGCATGTCGGTAATATGTTGGGTCTTTAATTTCTTCGTCCAGATAAATATCGTAAGCGTTGTAAACCATTGAAGTCTGACTAACTTCACATTGTTCATTCAGCATTGGCAGAATCATTTCATTACTCATACGCTACACTCCTTAGTCTGTGATTTCTACTTCGTAGTTAATTAGGGCTTGGTAAACCTTGCTGTCAACCCTATCTTTGTAAAGTTCAGCAACCTCTTTAATAGTAGCCTCTTTCTTGTGCTTGTAGTCTTGAAAAGCCTGCTCTACTGTTGAACGTAAAGGCCCTTGCCACGACCTATCAGAGATGATCTTATTTGACATACTTGCTCTGTAAACACCCTCTGAAAACTCACTTACCCCAATAGGGTACTCACCTCTCTTTGCCTCGCGTTTAGTAAAGAGTTTATTAATCTCTTGTGGAACTAGACAACAAGTTTCAGGGGAGTATACCTTACAACCCTTCACCAAAATATCTTTATCTAAGTGGTAATCCTTATCTCCTGCACCAGTCTGGGTGTAATACCATTCTGCGAATTTCTGGAAATTTAGCCAGTCCTCAACAATACTACACTCCCTATACCTTGGAGCTTTCTTAAGCTCAGACTCTAAGAAGCACCTTCCTATCATATTTGAAAATCGGTTTCTAGCGACTTCATGCTCTTCTACTTTATAGTTCCCTACCCCGAGACAACCTACACCATGTATTGTCCGCCTGTATGGATGTTTTGAGGTTCCCTTCCTCAAAGAAGTAATGGTTGTTTGAAACTGATAGTCGGGGACGTCTGTAAATTTTGCAATTATGCATTTTGCCGATTTACAAGAGACTACTTCAACTGTCTCCCCATACTTTGTCTCAAACAGTTGTCCTACTTCTACTACACTCTTTCTTCCTTTATTTTCTCTGGGGTAGTAATACTTCTTGTCTTTTGGCACTAGTGGTGTTGCAATCCAATCCCTGATAGCGCCTCGTTTAATCTCCTTCACAGCAGCCCACGCTTCAAAACCGCTATCTATAAAACGAACAAGGACTTTAGTTGACTTCTCATACTTGATGACTTGAAAAGCAAGTTGTTTCTTGTTGTAAAAGACTTCACCGATACGAACACCCGGCTTCCTATTGCTCTTGCCAAGGAGGGCGCTTTTCTCTTTCCTGTAACAACCACAAGATGTCGTTTTACCATGAAGTACGCTGAATACGTCAATAGTTTTAGAACCTCCACACTCACAGTCACAAACAAATCTAGGACGTGGATCACGAACTACTTGCTTAATCGTCAGCCTCTCATGTACTTCCCCGATATGTTTATTATAAATTTCACCTTTCATTTACAACCTCGCTTCTCAAACTTTTCGATGGCGCACCCCCACATTTTAGCTTCCTCAGAACGAACGCAGTAGTCCCAAGAGTCAAAATCAATAATCGTGATTGGTAGGTTGCAATACTCAGCAACATCAATCAGGTATTGAAGTCCTGATTTACTCTTCAAGTCTTGTTGTCGTGAGTCACCCGTCAATACAGTGGTGGTGTTCACGCCTTGACGTCCTACAAGACTCTTGGCAACCTCAATGTCAACGTCTTCCATTTCGTCACACAGTACCATGCAGTTATCCCAAGAGCGCCCTTTCACGGCTTCCAAGTTCAGAAGCTCAATTTTACCAGAGGACAACATTGCTTCATAGGTACTTACGCCAAGTCGCTGTTTGATTGTGTCTGTGATGGGTGCCGTCCATGACTGCAATTTCTCATTTTTGTCGCCTTTTAAAAATCCGATTGACTTGCCTTTACCCTCGTTTGGACGTGCAATAATTAGTTTATCAATCTTTTTATCCATTAGCCAATCAGCGGCAATAACGGAAGGGATATAGCTCTTTGAGCTGCCCCATACGCCAATACAAATGATAACTGGTTGCGTTTGGATGGCATTAATATACTCAGCCTGTTTGTCATTCATCGGAACAAGACGTTCACGGCCCTGACTTTGATTCAAAAACTTCTCCTTAGTCTCCTGACGTACACCCCCGTTCCGAGTTTTACGAGTTTCCTTACGCGGTAAGTTAATGCTAACACCGTCCACGTCAACAACTACAGTTCTGCGACCCATATAATCAATCCCCTTCTTCAACTGAAAATCGTTTATCCACCTCACTCATAACCCATTGTTCAACCCATTTATTTCCCCTCATCCATGTAAACCTGAAAACAACACCACCAATAATATGATCTTCCCAGCAACTATAATTGGAATAATAGCTTGCAAGTGGCCTCTTACCCTCTGTTATTGCTTTGAATTGCTCATATCTGATCATTTAGTCTGCCTTACCAACACCATATTCACACACTCGCTGTACAATTACAACAGGGATTACAGCAAGAATCCACCACAAGGACTGTAAAAACATAAGATTACCAATCAGAATAAATCCAACGACCATGAACAGACTAATATCCCGATCAAAGGTAATATCGTGCAGACACCACAAGAACAACTTTACATTTTCTTTATTCACTTGTCTTCCCCTTATTAAGAATGTATTTAATTACCAACAAAGGCCACACTAAACAAGAACCTGTAATACAGATTGTCCACAACCACCTTGGTACAGCATATTTCTCTGGACTATTGTCTAAATTGTAAGCATTCCACATTCCTACACTGAACAAGAAGCCAATAAGCACGTATAAAACAACTAACGTTCCGACCATTCTACAGCCTTAAGAGCTTTGTTGACAAGAGCTTGAGTTGCTTGATCTTTGTTCCCACAACCAAATTGTCCCTTAAAGTAAGTGAGCATCTTTTGTGCATGTTTCATATCCCAAGCATAATTATCTTTCAAGAACATAATACCAGAAGCAACAGTCAATTTGAAGTCGGTATGAAGCTTAATACCCTGTTCTGGGAGATACCAAGCCTTACAAATACTAACATCCATATTATCAATCACTTTCCACTGATCGCCCGGACTGCACAGTTGGATAAGTTGAACAGGAACTCCCCCAACAGCTACTTCCCAAATACGGATTAGATTAGGCATGCTCTGGTAAATCTCACTTGGCCGATGACCTTCTTTATCCATCAATCGGCTAATTTCCTTACCAAACAAAGCCTCAAGCTGTTTTCGGGTTGACATGCCTGTTCGTGCAGTGGATACAAAGTAGAAGTCAAGGTCTTTAGCCTCTTTACCAAAATACCAATCTCGCGGAGCACCACCAGCCAAAATACAGTGTGGGTCAGCCAGACGCAGGCGATCATAAATAATGTTCGCAACGTCTTTCTGTTTTTCAATACTCATTGTTTATAGTTCTCCTCTAAGTTTATCAATAATCTTGATGACTTCTCTGTCTTTCTCTGTTAAAGCAGCCTGATTATGCACCAACCTTTTAATACATTCAAGGATTTTCTTTAGATCATCTTCAGAAATAGTCACAGTCATCTCCAATCTCGTAGTCTGTTTGCATTAACCAAACATTTTCATCTTTATAGTCCAATTTCAGTCTCCTCTATTTTGCATTGGTGTACAGCACTGTGTTTTCACTTTATCCCATCAAGGTATACAATGCAAGCTACAAAACCTGATCGTTGAAAATCGCCAAGAATTTCCCAACGCTTTAGCGATTTTACAGCGGTTTTAAGGGCTTTTAAGACTAACCCTTGGCCTACCCCTTACCTGTCTCTAAAACGCCTCAGAGGTGCCTCACAGGGGCTTGCAGGGGGCCTCACTTGCCTTCATTCTCTCGATCTTCTTGCGTGATAACACCAAAGTCTCCTTAAAGTATTCTTCTCGTGTCATTCCTGTGTAAGCCTGCCACAGCTCGTTGTCAAAGTCATCATAATACGCTTTCTGTGCTGATGCAACACCAACATATTTGCGAAAGATTCTCTGTTGACGTTCATCAAATCCTTGAGGCATTTCTTTACGTTTTCCATAAACGTATTCCCTTGCAGCATCTACAGCTTGTTTACGCCTCATTGCACTTGGTTTCATTCTTAATCTCCTTTACACTCTTTATACCAAAGCTCTTTCTCGTCGTCAATCAAGTCATTAACATCAAGCTCTGCTTCTTCAATCCAGTATGAATACTTACCGCCTCGCCATGCAGCCTCCACTTCACCAGCATAGACAGCCTTCTCTTTTTCTGAGAAAACGCCAACAATGTAGTGATGTGACTCTGTATCACCCCAGCGAAGCATTTGTGTGATGTACAGTTTCATTCTCTCCTCCTTATCTCAGCAGAATGTTCTGTTATTTAGATTTCATAATAGCACCACCTTTCTGAGAATGCAAGCGTGGGTGGTGAGAAATTTCTTTGGTTTGGTAGGGTTGACAGGGAGTCAAGGGTGGGGTTATGATTGATGAATGGACAGGCAATAGAGCAAATTGTTGTAGATGGAAAACACCCTCCAGCCTTAGTGCTGCAAGGGTTTCAGGATTATTTGTACCTTATATGAACACGGAGAGGTTGAGGATGGAATGAGTGAGTTAATAAATACAAGACTGATAACATACAGTATGAAGGTTAGGAATGTAGTTAGTAATAAGGTAAGACATTGGGATTGCCCTGATGTTCCAACAACATCAATGATTGTGTCTAACCTCATTGCTTGCTATAGGAAGAGTACACACCTTGTCTACTCAAGGAGTAGAAGTACAAAGACATTTGTTGGTAGACGTAGAATTTCTGTTTATCTTCTGATTAAATGTGTTGACTGGCTTGAAGATAACGGGTATATTACTAATTATATTGGTAAAGCTAATAAGAGCTATGATGAAAGAGAGGTGAGTTACATGGATGCTAATTACAAACTGCTTAGAGAGTTTGGTTTGTCTGATGAAGATATCCAGAAGATTGAGAACGATCAGTTGGAAATGTCTGAGGTTGTTGTTCTTCGTGATGAGAACAAGAAGGCTATGGAATACCGAGAAACAAAGATTCTCAAGCAAGTCAAGGAGAACGTACAGGAGCTTAATAAATTGCTTGCAAAGCACGAGGTATTGACTGGCGATGGTGCCAACCTTAATAATGTGTATTGCCGCATTTTCAACGAGACCTTTGAGTATGGTGGTAGGTTTTATCGTGCAGATATTCTTCGTCTGAAGCAGAAAGGTGGTATGGATCAGCGCCTTGACGTAACCATTGATGGTGAGAGTGTAATTGAGGTGGATTACTCAAACCTGCATTTCAGAATTGCATCTGCGATTGAAGGTATTGGAACTTTTGACCTACCACTGGATGTTTACTCTGGTATGTTGGAAGATGAAACAAACATGACTGACCGTTATATTGTTAAGCTGGCTTATCGTGACTGGGAAACAGATGAAATTATCGTGACTGGGAAACAGATCGGAAGAGCACACGTCTGAACTCCAGTCACTCCGCGAAATCTCG
>OGVH01000012.1_pt1 | contig 16508 bp, 26 predicted proteins | sample 1575731 | NCBI WGS metagenome assembly OGVH01 (sample SAMN07581544, study PRJEB24739) | freshwater metagenome | place: Singapore | collected 2015-04
TTTCGCGGAGTGACTGGAGTTCAGACGTGTGCTCTTCCGATCTCTCCAATTATTTCGGCATTCAAATCGGGATTTGAACTATCATCCAAAGATGCTTCAAGCATTATCGAATACTTGCTATCATGCCCTAAAAAAGAAACTGATAACTATCATTCACTAAAATTAAGAATATACAGAGTTGTTGATAATAAGAAGTCAAAGAAGAATCAAGTGACATTAAAAGAAGCTGAAAAAATCGTTGGAAAATGGTTGAATAAAGTTAGCTGCATGAACTTAACAAATGAAGAATACGATTCAATAGCTCATCTATTCCAATAAGAAAGGGAACAATATGAAAACACTAAAAGATCGCAGAGATTTAGAAAAAGAATATAATATGATTCTTCGTTGGAATAATGGCGATGACAGAACACCTGCTACCTACTTTATTGAAAATCTATCAACCAAAGAAAAAACAATGATTCACGATCAAGCAGCAATCGATTTTATAAAAAAGACAACCCTACCTAAGTTCAGAGATTCAATTCATATGTATATTGCCCACATTCAATTATTCGAACTTCTAGGGATTAAACCCACAATCACATTTCGTGAAATTCTACAAGAAAAGAAGTTGAGTGGTTATCGCTTAGCTAAGTTAACTGGCATTCCACAACCTACAATATCAGATTGGGTAACAGGTAATAAGAATATTTTGAAAGCAGAGTTTACAAACATAATCAAACTCTGTAAAGCATTAGAGATTACACCTCAAGAATTATTTGATAAGTTGACAAGAAGCTCTGGATAGGGCTTTTTTATTGCAACAAAAAAAGAGGGCATTAAAGCCCTCTAATTAAACCCAACAATAGCGCTATTACATAACCGATAATAGTAATTGCTACCCAACGTTGATTAATCTCAAGTTTTTCAATTCGCTTATCATGGTTCTTTTCAAGTGAGTTTATTCGGTGGTCATGATTCTTTAATTCTGCAACTAAACCTCGTTCCATTGAGTTCACTGAACCCTTAACTTCTGCCAGATTTATTTTTATATTGCCTATCTCCTCGATGACTTTGTCAATTTTTTGTTCTAAACTCATACAGTCCCTTTCTATCACGAGATTACAACTCTTACTTTCATCCCATTTTTTTCGATTGTTTCATCTAAAGGTTTAACAACTTCCTTGACCACTTCCTTGACTACTATCTTCTCAACTTCTTTGACTGGCAATACCACTTCGTTCCATTCTTGATTTAAGGCACAATACACGATTTGATTTTTATAGACAATCTCGGCCCATTCATACCCATTAATCAAAGGTGTTTTGCCTAAATATAAAGGTTTCGCACCTTGTGGAAATGTCCCTAATAACTCACCGTTTGGTGTTTTACGAAAACGTAACGTTGCAATATTAACGGTTAAAGTCGGAACATTATCCCTTGTCACGATTGCATCAACAAAATCGTGTACTTGTTTTTCGCCCAAAAGATATGGCAAAGGATTAACTTTTTTAGTACCTTCAATAATTTCAAAATGAAGATGTACCCCTGTTGAATGTCCTGTTGTTCCCATTTGACCTAAAACTGCACCTTTTTCCACAATCGCACCGACTTTAATATTTTCTGGCACTGATGATGAGCGTAAATGTGCGTATAAAGAACGTTGACCGTTTGCGTGTTCTAACTCAACAAAATTACCATAAGACAAGTGCATTAACCTGTTGGCGATAATTTCTTGCGAACGACTTTCAAGCATATCTTTAGTCACCCTAATAACCTTACCACGTGCGATTGCGATAATTGGCGCTCTTGGTACTAAGTCAATACCATTGTGCATATGCCGAATTGTTCGCCCACCGATAACTAAATTACGCATTCCAAAAGGCGAAGTAATTCGATAAGGTTGTGTCGTTTGCAAAACGTGATTGATAATGTTCATATGTTTAACCTACGCTTTCTTTGTCTTCTTCTACTTCCCCTTGAACTACACCGATTGGTTTACCTGTGTACGCTTTAACTTTTTGTCCTAAAAGTTTATAGATAGTTTCAGCGCCGATTACAGAAAATGCACCCACGATCAATGCACTAACTAACTCAAATTGCGCATAATACCACGCAAAACCTGTGCCTACTAAAAATGCTGAAAGTATAGAGAAAACTTCAACCGATTTTTCGTTGGGCAAAAAATTCTTAAAACGCTGTACTAATGGGATTGCAATCGCTGATGATAAAATTGCTACGGTAAGTTGTTCAATCAATAATGTTGTGTTCATGTTTACCCCTTAATGACCTTAATGTCATCTTCTGTAATTCTGCCTAATTCTAATAATCTATTTAACTGCTCATCAGTAACCCTACCCATTTGGTATTGAATTTTTAGAAAGTTAATCATAGGTTAAACATCCTTTCTAATTCTAATTGCTCTAATGCTTGTAAACGTTCTTCAAAAGTAGGCGCTTGTGGTTGTTGTGGTGGTATTTCAGTCGCACCCTCAATCCACTCTGTACCTGTCCATTTAGGATGATAAAACCCTTGACTTGCTTCTACATCTAACCCTATTTCCGTTTCTTCATTGAATGTAAAATCATCTCGAATGAATAAACCTGTTTGTTTGTCTATAATTCGTTTCATATTACACACCTACCTTGAATACGATTCCATCTAAAAATACGTTAGTCAATGCGCCCACCATTTGTCTTACTTCGCCATTTGCTGCGACTGTTACAACTCCAAAAGCACTATTTGCGGATATAGGGAAAACTCGTGTAGCAACCGGTCTGATATTCTCTGGCAAGACAAAGATATTTGTGTTAAGTGAACCACCACTTGCAGTCCCCCTAAAGATTACAAGACCATCATTTGAAACCACATATTGTGCAGTCCCCGTGCGTGAATTAAGTAGTGTAGGAGTTACAAGTTGAACACCTAATGTTGCTCTCATCAATGCACCTATACTACCAATTTCACTTGTTCCATTAAACCATGAGTTAGGAAAGTTTGATAACAAGTGGTCCATTTGCCATTTTGTAGGTTCGTTGCCTGCTCCGAAAGTTGCGGTTAGGTCAATAATTAAAGGTCTGCGCATTCTTACTCTTTTAGCAACTTGTTCGCTACTTGAAAAACCAAAACCAAAGGTTGTGTTGTTAGTTAAGGCAGTTATAACTCCTGAAAAAACATTTTCAACATTTGCAAGAACTGATACCCCTAAAATTTCGTTTGTTGATGTTCCAAATAATAAAAACCTTTGTGTTGCGTTTATGTCTATTATTGAACTTGACCTAAAATAATATCTCCTACCACTTATAGTGTTATATAACTGTCTAAAACTTGGTGTGACGTCGGTTGTCGCAGATGTGAATGTTATGTATTCGCCCTCCATCGATAAAACTCCACTTGAAGATGTCCACCCTGTAGTTCCATTTGAGAAATCGCCATTTTGAACAAGGTTGGTTGCGAATAGTTTATCAACTTTTTCGGTATCTAACTCATTGAGTGCATTTTGAATGTTTGTGGCACTGATATTTCCTGCTGGTGTATTAGGTACATCACTTGCGTTGATTGTGATATTAGTTGATAGTGCTTTGTTATTGATGGTTGTTGTTGTGTTTGCTTTACCATTAAGTGCTGTATCTACTTCGGTCTTAGAATAAATCTGTGAGTCAATAACGTCTGCGTTTCCGTTGAACACATCAACATTATATTTCTCTGATTTTAGTGGTTTGACTAAATTAAACTTACTTGTGTTTGTTGGCATATATTACGCACCTCCATGATTGAAGTCTGCTAAAGTTTTATTCTCTAATGCGATAATTCTTGCTGATAATAAATCAATTTGTAATTGCAAGGCAGAAGATACAGAAGGTATTACTGATACATTTGATTCAAGGACATTTAATGAAGTTCGAACGGAATATTTGACGTGTTCCCATTTTTCAATCTCACCAGTGAGTTTGTATGCCACTGGTTGAATGGTTAAGTACCCCTTTTTAAGATGTCCAGCACCTAAAAGAAAAGATAGAGTTTCTGATGTCCCTATCTTGAAGTCTGTTGATTTGTCAAAACCTACTAATATGTCGGCTCGTTTATGCCATGAAGATACTTCTTGCGGATATTCAATGGTTACTTGCGTGGTGTCATTTTCTCTGTCAAAGTATAGATATTCAATGTCGGTTGTGGTAGTGCCATTTAAAAAGCATTTGATCGTGATTTGTTTCATACTTGAACTCCTTTCATTTGTATAATGTGTAGGTGCGTAATATCTTCAAATCTAATTCATCAACAACTCCATCCCCATTCAATTCTGCTCGTAATCGTTGGAGTGGTGTTGATTCCATTCCCAACGTGATTCTGTGTAATATCACTAAGTCGGTAATTGACACACGATAATCGCCGTTGATGTCCCCAAATGGTCTATATGAAGCGATGACGAATAATAATAGAATTAAGATGATGTTTTTAATGTGTTTCATTCAAGTAAACCTAATATGATTGCCATTTCCTTTATTAACTCATCTTTTTCTTTGTTATTTAACTTACTGAAATCTCGTTTCTTTAACTTTTCTTTTTTCTCTTTTAATATCTTTTCATATTCAATTTCAGTTTGTTTTTTCCACTTAACTTTCATAAACTGATTTCTCCATTTCACCATAAAATTGGATGACAGTAACGTGTATCTCACCTTTGATTTTCTCAAGCGATACAATCGGATTGAGTGGCAACTCGTCTGGTGTGATTTCCTCGGCTATTCCATCTTCAAATTCAGTAAAATCAAAAACTTCTTCAATACCGTTGAGTGTGATCTTCAAAACACATTCATTCAATTCATATGTTACTCTATAAATATCACTTCTTTGTAGCGTGTACTTAATCATTATTTCCACCTTCCTATTGCAATGTAACGTATAAATCCTGTGGTGCTATACGGTGACAGAATATAAAGAGCACACCCTGTTGAACTTTCCTCTTGAATACCAGACCATGCAAAACTGTTAGTGCTTCTAAATATTTCAGGTGATATGGCTGGTGTTGCAATGAAAGCGGCTGGGAAAGTAAACACTCGAGCGTTCCATCGTATTGGTGTTGTTGCGTTGGATGTGGCTATACCTGTGCCATCCAAGTGCCAACATATTTGAGTACCATCGCTAAATCTCATGTAACGACCATTTGAATTACTACCACTATCAACAACAACCCCCACCACAGTTTCACCATTTAACGAGAAACTGTTAGTCGATAATGCTTTAGTGTTAATTAAATCTGTATTTACCTTTTCCCCACGAATTGTAGTTGTCGGTCCAACTGAACCATTTTCAGCAACTGCTTGAGTTGTTATAGCACCATTGTTTGTACCTATTCTTACAACGGAACGAATCAACCTAATAGGTTTTGGATCTATTCCTGACAAATATCTATTAAGTAAAACTAAATCTGTAATACTGAAATGATTGACTCCAGGTTCGTGGAAATTATAAACTGCATAATCATAAGCGGTAGGTGTATCTAATTCTAAAACCAATCTATGTAATTTTGCATAATCGCTATAATCATAATCTTTTTCAAACAATTCTGATGTATAAACTAAATCTTGACCACTAATTGCAAAACGGCCTATTGAACCTGTATTTGCTGTAATATTTCCACTAAATACTCCATTGGTTGCTTCCATACTTCCATCAGCAAGAATCTTAAATCTTGAGTTTACTGTTACTAAACCCTCTAAGGATATTTTGTCTGCTTGAATCTTAATTGCCTCTGCTGTTTGGTTAATTCGTGATATAACTTCGTTCGTGCTGACTTTAGCACCTAAATCGTTAGTGTATTCTGTTGAACTTCGAACAGTTGAAGTAATCGCAGTAGGTGTGATTCTTTGTTCTGCTGTATTTAATCGTGTATTGATGTCATTTACTGTTGTTTGGTCTGCCTTTAATGCGATTTGATTTGCTTGTTGAGTAATAGATGTTTCTGCGTTCGTTACTCTACCTGTCAAATTTGAAACATTTGACACTACTGTTGAAATCTCGCCATTGACTTCGTCAATCTTTAATTGAGTGATGTTTCGTGATTGTTCAACTACCTCTGCTCTTAATTGACCGATTGCGTTTCTGATTGTAGGGCGATAATTGCCGAATTCTAATTCAATTATCTTGCGAGTGATCGTATTGAACTTGTAACTCAAAACATCAGTAAATAACTCAAATTGTTTTGCGACTACTTTAATTGTATCGCCTAAACCAACTAATGTAGGATATTTGAAATCGGATAACTCGTTATGATTATAATTCTCTAAAAATAAATGAGAAAAGTAAGAGAGTGCGTTATGGCCTGTAACATTCTCAAGATAAGAAAGGGTTGAAGCTTTGACTTTGTAATTAACTCGTGGTTTTTCAAATCGTGATAAGTAAGCACTTGCTAAATTATTCAGTGTTGTTAGGTCATCAGTGTCAAATGACACGATTTTTGCGTAAGGTCTGTTATAAACTATGCTTGAATATAACGTTGTCCCTACAAGCCCGTTATTGCCTTTAGGATATAATACAGTAACCACCATGTCCCAGTTTTCTTCAAAGGAAGATGACTCAAGATTCTTACCATATGCGACTGTTACACCTTTATCCGAACCGATTGATGATACTAAACGAATCTGCCAGTTATCGAACTCTAGCACAGCATTATATCGCCGTGCCATGTCAATTAAGGCGTCATACAATGGAACATCAACGATTGAAAATGTTAGTTGTGTTGCGATATTGGAAAAGACTGTAAAATTATTGGTTTGAGTGTCATTAACCAACTGCGTGAGTGCTTGTGTAGGGTTTAAGTTCACAAAGGTTGATAAGGCAACTGTAAAGACTCGTGAATCATAACCTATGTGCCTCGCTTCAAACTTGATGTCTTGCCCTACTGTAATATTTCTGATACGAAATGCTTGTTCCCCTTTATCTAATGTTTCTACTACTATGATATTGTCTTGAGTGGTATATTCTAAAAAAGAAAGTGGCACTCTAACATCAAGATACCACTCACTTTCGTTTCTTATTTCGTGACAATAAATAGGTTGTAGCGACTTTAGTCCGTTGCTTGTGAAGATTGTTTCATCTGCATTGAAGATTCTCATAGCCATCTACTCACTTTCGTTAGTTCTATACTTGTAACTGTGCCAGTCCATGAAACTGCGTTGATTCCAGGTTCTAATATTGGAAAAGCGCCAGTCATTCTGCGGTTTTTCAAAACACCTTCGTGATAGGCATCTTGTTGAAGTGAATCCACTACCACATACGGTGTGTCAAAGATATATGTGAAACTTCGGCCATCAACTGTCACTGTGACTGTGCCACTTCCTGTAATCTTTAACACTGGTCTTGAATTGACATTCCCATCATTTGTAACATTTCCAACACCGGTTAAAACAATCGGTGTTTCATTATTTTTGTACCAGCATGGACTCAAAAGAGTGAACTCAATATCAATAACCCTAAGTGCTACACCACGTGAGAATCTCTCTGGTTCAATGGAAACATCACAGTGTGCCACAATGTATCGTTCTGGGTGTTCATCAAGTATTAAGTCCCCTTCGCCATCTAACCATGTGTAAATGTCATCTAAATCACTGTTGTTAAATAACACCATTTGCGTTTCAATTTTAGTCGGTAAGTATCCTAATTTTTCAATAACCGAAGTGTCTGCACCTTCTACTTTAGTGATACGTGTATCTTGCTCTGGCTTTTTTCTAATAGGTTCTTTTGTAACCGTTCCATAAGTAGTGGCATCAATGCCTTTGAACTTAAACATTGAATACCCCCTTAGCAAATCGCATATCCACAAACTCGCCTACTTCATTTTCGCCCAACACAACTTTCATACCACTGATTGACTGTGCTAATTCTCTACCTAAACGCTTGTAATCTATTTCTTGACTTGGTAATAAATCTCTTAGTTTGTCTAATGGTGCGATAACTTCAGGATTGCTTCTTGCGCCTGGATATTCCCCTACGTTTGCTAAAGTATTGCCAAAAGCGATACCACCAGTTGCTAAACGTGGTAAAGGTTTTGGTGTAGTCGGTTGTCTATTTCCACTTCCACCACCAGTTACAAAATTCCACATTCCCGAAAAAGCGTTTGAAACTGCTCTGAACGACCCCATCAAAGCACTTGATATTCTGTCCCAATGTGTCCAAAGCAATAAAATCGCACCAATTAAAGCACCAATCGCTAAAGAAATCATGCCGATTGGGTTAGCTGCTAAAACTGCATTAAAAATTGCAACAACCCCAGTTGTGCTACCAATTATCCCTTTGAACAATAAAAATAATTTTGTTACTGTTGAAATAACTTTAAAAGCCGCAAAACTTGTTAGTATAGCGCTTAATAAAGGCAAAAGCCATCTTATGTTATCGGCGACCCACGTTAAAACTGTTCCAATCGCATTAAATGCGACACTGAAAAATTGTTGAATTTGTGGCATTTTTGACATAACCCAATCAAGCAATTGTTGTAATTTTGGAATAAATTCGGACCCAATTTGAATTGCAGCAGCTCCCAAAGTTGCTTTGACATCATCTAAAGTGTCGCCAAAAACAACCCCAGCGTCTACGGTTTCATCACTCATCACTAACCCCAATTCTTCAGCTCGATTTTTCAACGCTTGCGTACTTTCTGAAGTTTGATTTAATAACGGTCCTAATTCTGATGCACTTCGACCTAATAAATCATTCGCAAGTGCTGCTCTCTCAACGGTATCGGGCATTTTCTGCAATTCTTCAATTATGACGTTGAAAATTTCGTCACGAGTTTTTCCCCTTAATTCATCAGCACTTAACCCTAATTTCTCAAAGTTGGAAACTGCTTGCTTGTTGCCATTACTTAATTGGTCAACTGCGTTTGTCATTGCTTTAAATCCACCTTGCAAAACTTCAATGGATATTCCGTTTTGGCTCAGTGTATATTCCCATTTTTGAAATTCTCTCCGGCTCATACCAATTTTTTGCGATAATTTATCAATTCGGTCGAGCGATTGCGTAGTTTTCATCAGTAAACCACCTAAGGCAGCAGCTCCTGCAGTTATACCGACTGCGATAGCTTTCCCTGCTTCACCCGCCATTTTACCAAGTTCGTCCATTGATTTTTTTACTTCTTTGGTTCGTTTTTCGGTAGTTCCAAGTGCTTTTAATGCTTCGCCATCGTTAATTAAAATTGAACCCCATAATTTGAAAATTTGCATATCATACTCCTTTGATGATCATTGCCATCAATTCATCTTTGCTCATCATTTTTACTTCATCATCAATTTCTGGCGGCAAACGTTCTGATAAATAATCGTTGAATGATTTTGGCTTTTGCATATGCGGATAAAAAGAAATCCATTCAGCATGTATCTGCTTTTCTTGATTTTTTCTTATTGCTAAATTAACAAACTTAATCCCATCTTTTAAATCTAAATTCATAATAAAATCAATATCATGATATTTTTCGCAAAGAAATTCAAGCAACTCTATTCTTCGCCCTGTCGAAAAAAAAGGTCTTTAATCTCTGAATGTCTAAAAATTTCACTAAAAATTTCTTTAGTTTCAACAAGTGACATGCTTTCAATTTCTTTTGGCGTTTTCTCTGTTAAACTTGCTAAAAATTCAATTATTTCAGTTTCTGCAAAATGCCATTTTTTCGCAATCAACAAAAAGAATTGACCACCGACATAGTCAGAACCTTTGTCCTTGCCTTCTTCGACTATTTTTTGCAAATCTACAGTTAAATTGGTTTTGTCTAAAATTTGCGATATTTTGAAACTGTCTTTAAAAGTTAATTTTCTCACTTTAGTGTTCCTTTCTTTGAAAAAGGGATATTGCTATCCCTTAACGTGTGTATGTAATTGTCCAAGGAGGGGTATTGCGTGCTGCTTCGGTGTATGTCGCTGAAAATTCTAAAACTGGTATTACTTCGGTTCTGTCTGCAAGTTCCCAATCAATATTTGCCATATTTATTGCATTGCTTAAAGCGATAACAACACCTTTACCATCACGTGTTTGCCCGGTCCATGTTACCGAAACGTAATCGGCACTAATAATCGCTAAAGTTGAAGTAATAATATCGGTTGTGTTCCCTGCCCCTGCGGTAACTGATAAAGCCGGAAAGTAGCGTCTAATTTCTGCTACTCTGAAAATTTCTAAAGCATTAACGGTAAGTTTTGCGTTTTCTTCATCAAGGTCAATTCTACCTTGAACTAAACCTTTGTCTCCATCTGCTGGAATTGGTCGAAATGTTCGTTCAAGATTAAAAGCCGAACCACCACGTGTCAAACCAATTGGTGTACCATTAACACTAACTACACCATGCCCTAATAAAATTTTTGCACCTGTTGCCATTTAAAACCCTTTCTACCTATTGATAGGTTCGTATTCTAAAATCAATACTAATCGCTTGTGCGCTGATTAAATCAGAATTAGCCACAAACTGTCTTGATTCAAACATAAAATTTGCATTTAAAATATCATCAAAAATAATATGATTATTCAACATCTCTATACTATCGGCTATATTCTCAATTTCTCTCGCTGATTTGCCAGCGTTGTCGAAAATATCAATGAATAAATTGTAATCAACTGAAGGCGGATTTGATACCACTGTTCTAAAACTAAAAACGATAAAAGGGAAAGTAGGATTGTCTTTTGGTTTATCACGATAAACTCTCGGACATTTTGTCGCCAATAAAATTGCAACCCTTTCAGCAAGTGCGTTTGTATTCATTTTTTACTCACCCCCTTTAAAGAGTCAAGAATTAATTGATTTATCATTTCTCTATTACGCTCGACTGCAATCAATAACGGTTCTTTATTTCGGTTCATAACAAATCGAGAATAAAACGCCTTAAATCCAATAAACAACGTTTTTTCTTTTCTCAAAACCCAAAATCCCAATGAGCGTGTCAATCGACCGCCTTTAATTAATTTGCCATTACTTTTGAAAACGCCTTTGCGACTTTTGTAATAATTTGGCAAAGTTGGACGAATGTCCTTAATAAGATTGCTGCCGATTGCCTGCAAAGCTTGCGTGGGTTTTTCTTGTATTCTTTCTTTTATTTTGTCAAAATTATCTTCAAATTTAAAGGGTTGTTTCGACATGTGGGAACCTACTGACAACAAGTTCGGTGAACTCACCTTTGTTGTACGTTCGGATAATGTGGTACACTTCGCCTCCAAATTCTACCGAAGGTTGTTTATTGTACTCACCTGTTCTGATTTCAAACATAATTTCTGGATTTAACCCTGTTAAATGTGCGTCGTAAAATTCTTTTTGGCGAATACTCAATTTATTCACATACCGCTTTGTTTTCTCAAAAAATGAAACAACTTCGCCATTATTAACCGTTTCAATTTTGTTCAACAAAAATAAAATATCAGACCAACGTGCCATAATCGCGACTCAGAATTAAATGAGATTTTAATGAATTATAAGCACCGACTAAATTGTCATAATCTTTGTTGTCAAAACCAAAATGTGCTTTGCAATAAACCGATATTGCACGTCTTATTAATGGGTCATTGTCATTGACCATTTCAACACGAACACCCGATAAAATAAGATCACTCATTGCACTTGCGATTAATTGTGATATTTCTTCATCAAATTCAATCGTTGAAATTCTAAGGATTTTTTTAATAAATTCTAACATTTTACACCCCTTTCAAAAAAGGCGGAGAGTGCGATTAAGCACCCCCCCCATCAAAACTAAGCTCTATTAAATCTGACAAACGCTTCTGCCATTGTTGGTCGAGCGTCAACTAAAGCTAAAGCACGATATACTTGTGAACCCACTCGGAAACCGACTGAGCTATCTTTTGAAATCTCAAATTCTTTAGCAAAATTCAATGCGTAATATTCAAAATTACCGAAAATCGCCTGGTTTGCTGGTACAAAGTCGTTGATCACAACTGGGTAACCCAACAATAAGAACCCCGAACCACCTTCAACTTCTCGGAGCACAACTGGACGACCAGTAGTGTCAACAATCGCCAATACTGATTGGAAGAATGTCGCACGATTGAAAACCCATCTTGCTCCACGATGGTACGGTGTAGGTAAACGTGCAGGAACTTTCAATAAATCAGCGTAAGTCATACCGCCAACTGCCCATGTTTCAATTTGTGTTACTTGACCAGTTAATAATAAACCAGTAGGTTGCAAAGAACCAGTTCCGTTCAAAATCGCATTTTCAATAGCACGTGCTAATTTTTTCGCTAAAGCGTCAACAATGAAACTTTCGAAAGCGTCAATAGCCATTGCGGCTACATCAGCACCAATTTCAATAGTTTTAATCAATTTGTGTGCTGTTAGTGCAACCGCCGCAAAGCTGTCAGCTGAATCTGTGGACGCTCCACCCATTGCCACCCATGATGCTTCATTTTTTACGTTTTCAACTGGTAAAGTCACATGACCAGGAATACTTAAACGAGTGATGAATGGTAATAAAACTGAATGTTGTTCTAAACGTTCAACAACACGATTTAATGTTTCAGTCGGGATAACTGCTGACGTTCCAAGTAAAGCACGTTCTTCGATATTCAGTTCATGCCCTTGTAAATTTTTGAAAAACACACTGCGATAATTCATTTCCATGTTTTTGCTCTCTTTTCTTTCTGTTTTTTCTTCTTCATTTGCATTGATAGTTAACGCTTTATCTATTAACTTTTGTCGTTTTTCTAATTTTGCATTTAATTCTCGTTTTTCTTCAGTCAATTTGTCGATTTCTTTTTCAATCGCCACTAAATCAGAATCAGGCATTGAAATTTCACTGCGCAACTGAATTAAACGCTCATTAATTTCTTTCAAAGTCATTCGCATACCTCCATAATTTTTAATTTTAACAATAACTGTTTCTGCTTTTCTTCACGCAAACGTTTCTCTAAACGTTCCTTTTCAAACTCCATTGAAAAGGTATCACGTGCAAATATTGACGTTTGGTTATAAGCTGCAAACGTAACAGCGGAAACATCAAACAATCTATCAATCTTCAAAATTCTGCGCGTACGTGATTTAACGTCGTAACTTTCTTCACGTATCGTAAACGCAAAACTCATTTTCTCAAAAAAGCCATTTTTAATATCTTCAAATAATTCACGCCCTGTTGCGTTCTTTGATAAATCAGCTTTGATATGAACACCGTTCATTCCGACTCTAATATCAAGCGTTCCGTTTTTTGTCTTTGCTGCTGGTTTACCGCTATGGTCAACATTCAAAACAACATCATCAATTTTAGCGCCATCAAACGCTTCGCGGTCAATGACTTCATAAAACTTCACTCCATCAATTTCGTACATTAATGTCGGTTTTTCAAAAACAACTGGTGTTCCTTCGACATTCATTTCATCAATAGTAAAATCAAAACTCCGATACTCTCTGTCTTTAGTTATCATCTTCATCATCTCCTATTTCTTGGGTTAAACCGTATTCTAATCGAATCATAAAATCATCACCACCATCAATTTTCGGCATATTAAACAACTCACGTCCATCATTTCTTGAAAATAATCCCCTATCAAATCCTGTTGACCATAATGACATCTTAGTTTTTGCCGACGCATATTGTAACCTTGAACCTTCCCAAACACACATTGAACCATTGTTTAAATCGGTTGTGTTAAAAAGCATATTTGTCATAACTTGCGATAGTTGGATTAATAACGGTTCAAGCTTACTTTCAAAATAAGCCTCCCATTCTGATTCACTCGCACGACCTTGCAAAATATTAATGTTTGTGCCGAAATAATTAAACACGTTTTCTTGAATTAATTTAGTTTGTTGAGCGTCAACTGTAAATGGCTTTGAGTCCACTTGTTTAACATCAGAATATTTTGAATCATAAACAAATATACCACCATTATTGTCGACCGACAAATTAGCGTTTCTTAATCGTTCTTGTTCCAGTTTAATATCTTCTGGTTTTAAAAGATTACTGATTTTAGCCATAAATCGAATTGTTGCCGATTGTTCAACACTGTTTTTAATTGCTTGTTGCTGAACGTCCAATAATCGCATAGTCGCATTCATCGGTTCGTTATTTTCACCATAAAATTCATGGCGATAAAAATGCGACTTCAAATGTCCAACTTCAGCGTAAGGAATCGAATGTGTTTTTGGTGTCACCCCATTGTTGACTTGATAAACCAACATTAAAACACCATCAACCGTTACAATTCTCGAACCAGACGCACGCACAGGAAAGAAACCAGTAATCCGTCCATGCTCTCTATCTTCATAAGTCGGAATAATAAAACAGTTGTTTTCAGTTTCAAAAATAGTCGCAACTTTATAAAGAAACTGCGATGTTGTCATAATATCATTTGGTCGAAACTTCAAAACTTTGCCCAACCCTCTATAAACTTCACCTTTAATAACTGGTTGCGCTTTTGAAAAATGTGTCGCAAAAGTATGTATCGCCGCTCTGGTCAATTCCATTTCGTATAACCCGCCTTTAAAAGTCGAAAATGCAGGTGAGTAACTATTTATCATTTTAAAATGGGTATTCATTATACCCCGTTGCTGTAATCGGTTTTTGAAACCATCAAAAATACCCATTTTATATCACTCCTTCATCATGTTTGTGTAATCATCAATTTTATCAAGGTAAACAACGTAAGCGTCAATCAGACTCAACGCACCATCAACGCGCCTTTTTTGGTTTCGACCTTTAACCGCTCGAATGTTTTCGTTATCATCGACTTTAATTTGCGTATTGGATAAGCACCACTTCAAAACTGGATTGTTGTTGTAGTTGATTTTCTTTTCTAATAAATCAGCTTCTAAAATCTTCATTGGGTGGCTCATCGTTTTAGCACCTTGAATTACTGGTATTAATTGATACCCGTATGTTTTCATTTCTTCAACCCAATATGAAGAAGCCCAAGAGTCATAACCAATCCATAAAGGATAAATTGCAAAACGCTCACGCATTTCATTAAACCACAAAGTGATGTCATTGTAGTTCACTCTTTCACCTTCGCAAAACGTTATCCAATCGCCCCATTTATCATATGGGATTTTATCTTCATTAACCCTTTGGCTTAATTTTCCTTCGGGCATAAAGTAACGTTGCAAAACATACTTCGTTCCATTTTTGACAATCAACAAAGTAGCACATGTTAAATCGGTTGTTGCCGATAAGTCAACACCACCAACCGCATAACTATTTTCAATGTCGCTCATTTCAAAAGTGGTTTCATTGTTCAATGTCGCCCAAGATAACCAAGCGTCCGTCGCTGTTTCTCTAATATTGAAATCTTTTACTAAAATCCCACTTAAATCTTTATGATTGTTTTTCCCACGTTCAACAATATCAATCATGTACTTGCGTTGTTTGATAGTATCAAGTCCAGGATTTGCTTTAATCCACATTTCTGGATTGAGCCATTCTTCTCGTGAATCCATTTCGTATAAAATTGGTAAAAAGGTATCATCTTGCACAATCCCATTCAATACCTTCTTCGCATAATCGTAAATGTCATCAAAGATATTTTCTCGAACCGTTCCAGCTGTTGTGATCATAACCAATAACGGCTGACGTCTTGATGACGTCGATTGTTTCATAACTTCATAAAGTTCACGATTTCTGATTGCGTGCAATTCATCAATAATAACCAAATGCGAGTTGACCCCATCAAGACTTTTTGAATTGCTTGCTAAAGGTTTAAAAAACGATAACGTTGAAGGAACATAAATATCACTTCTACGTTTTCTTGTCACTGATTGAATTGCCGGACTATACTGCCGCATTGCGACCAAAGTATTAAATGTTTGTTTTGCTTGTTCTTTAAATATACTGCAACTGAGTAACGTGACCCCCCATGCAAGAAAGGAAGAAAAATAAGATGAAAGAGAAACGCATTGAAAAAGAAATTTTGCGATTATCCAAGTTTTTTGCGGCCGCGCCGGCGGGCAAACGGCAGCTTGCTGAAGGGCTGATACGCCGAGCAGCGTACATGCGAGTGACGCTTGAAGATTTCGAAGTTGACTTGGATACAAATGGGTATGTCGAATTATTCTCACAGAGTGAAAAATTAGAACCTTACGAACGTGAACGACCTGCTGCACGACTTTATAACTCAATGATACGCAATTATCAGACTTTAATGAAACAATTAGTTGACTTGTTGCCGGCAAACACTTCGAATGAGATAAAAAACGAAATTAAAGAGTTTATGTGATATGTTTTTGCAAGAGTACACCGCAAAAATACAATCGGGTGAGATTATCGCACCAAAGAGCGTTATCAAAATTTATACTTACTTGGTCAATGAAATTTCAAATACTGAAAGTGAGTATATTTTTGATGAAGAAAAAGCGAAAAGACCGATTGTGTTCATTGAGAAGTTTTGCAAGCAAAGTGTCGGGGTTGCTGGTGGTGATTTGAAACTTGATTTATTCCAAAAAGCATTTATTGAAGCATTGTTCGGTTTCGTTTTCAAAACAACAGGTTACCGTAGATTTAGAGAGTCGCTTTTTCTTGCAAAACTTCTCAGTGACCACTATCGTGACTGGGA
>OGVH01000013.1_pt1 | contig 16461 bp, 16 predicted proteins | sample 1575731 | NCBI WGS metagenome assembly OGVH01 (sample SAMN07581544, study PRJEB24739) | freshwater metagenome | place: Singapore | collected 2015-04
GAAAATCCTGATTTTTACTTCGATGAATCCGCCGCTTTGTCCGTTGTCACTTGGTTTAAATTTATCCCGATCACAGATGGTCCGATGGTAGGTAAACCAACACAATTATCACCGTCACAGATTTTTATCGTCGTTTCACTGATGTCATGGAAATGGACAAATGACATTTACGAGGAAATCGAAGGGATACAAGTTCAGGTCAGATATAAAGGTTTGCGCCGGTACAACCAAGCGTTCATCCTCGTTGCCCGTAAATACGGAAAGACGACTCTCGCGGCCGGCCTAAAACTCTATGTCATGTATAAGTCATTTTATCGTCCTCGTGCATTCTCACTGGCAACAAAGCGTGACCAAGCTAAAGAGGTTTGGGAAAATGCCAAAGAGATGATCAGGCTATCACCACGTCTGAGCCAAATCTTCGAGGTGAGAGCAAATGAAATCCTGATGCCTGGTAAATCTGGTTATTACAAACCACTTGCTAGTGACAGTAAAAGCCTCGATGGTCTAAACCCAATTACAGCCAGTCTCGATGAGTGTCACGCAATCAAAGACCGAAACCTTTATGGTGTTATTGTTTCGGCATTTGGTGCCCAACCAGAATATTTGATGATCACTATCACCACGGCTGGGTTCATTCTCGATGGTCTCTGTACTGACCTGCTGAAAAACGGTAAACGTGTTCTCGACACGAAAGACAAAACTGTTCAAGACAATTATTTCTATGCAATTTTCTGTATCGACAAAGACGATGACTGGACTGATGAAAAATCCTGGTTCAAATCTAACCCTGATTTGGTGTTTGGTCGTCCTCGAATTAATTACCTACGTGACCGCTTCCAAGAGGCCACCATGTCGATTGAGGAAAAAGCTAACTTCCTCACCAAGCATTGTAACGTATTCGTCTCAGGCTCAGACAAGTGGCTTGATATCGATGAGGTGAGAAACAATCGTGTTGATGGATTAGATATCTTTTCTGAAAGTAATCGTGGACGGAAAGCGTATGTCGCTCTCGACCGAGCACGAGTACACGACATCTGTTCATTCTGTATCGTGCTGCCGAATGAAGATGGTGGGTGTGATGTAGGATGGGTGAACTTGTTACCTCGTAAAACCGTCGAGAATGTGAGTGACTATCTGAAGGGTATTTACCATAAAGCGATTGAAGCGGATGACCTCAGATTGGTGAATAGTCCGACTGTCACCGATGAAGAAGTGAAGAAAGTAGTCATGGAGATCTGTGAGTTCTTCGAGGTAGAAACATTCGGTTATGACCCTTGGCACATGAGAGAAGTCGCTGAAGACATGGAAGGTTTAGGATATCCGATGCTTGCGGTGTCTCAAGGTACTGGCAATATGTCTGAACCAGCTAAAAAGCTGGAAGGTCTGATAAAAGAGGGTAAGGTCAGATATAACAGTGGTTGTAATGTAATTTACGAAATTGGAAAAATACGATAGACTAGATTTAAAACTAAATTCCCCACATTGGAGAAATTTGTAAATGGACGAGAAGACTATTATTGATAATCCACCGATGATGGTGAAAGATTGGCGTGAGGTCGATATGTACCGAACCCTTTATACTGACATTGTAAATAATGGAACCAAGATAAAATACGTTGATCGTCATGCACTTGGCGTTTTAGCGGTAGCTCTGTGTCAGTATGAAAGTTTCTCTGAGGATATTCAGCAAAGAGGTGCTGCCATGACTGTTGAAGGTGATCGCGCATTAGTGACGAAACGAAATCCTAATCTCGACGCTGCACAAAAACTTTATCCGGTCATCCTTAAACTGATGGGTGAGTTTGGAATGACACCAAATAGTCGTAGCAAGAAACTTAACCCATTGATCGGAGATAATAAACCCTCTGGTTCAAGTGATGACGGTTGGGCTGACGTGTGATTGACTTATTGCGTGAGTCTCGTTAGATTAACAATATTACATTTACGAGACTCACATTATGAAGAAATTATCGAAAGAAGAATGGGTCAAGCGTTCGAAAGAGATACATGGTGATTTGTATTCATATCCTATTCATAAATGGGGTGATATCAGTAGTAAGACGTTAGTACCTATATCATGCTCTGAGCATGGTGATTTTTTTCAATCAATGAGTAATCACACACATTCTACATCACCAACCGGTTGCCCTGTATGTTCTGGAAAGGTCAACAAGACAAGATCAGAACGAATAAATCATTGTTCTACAGTTCATGATGATAAGTATGATTACTCGTTATGGCCAGATGAAATATCAGCAAAAACAAAAGTAGAAACTATATGTAAAACATGTGGTAAACATTGGTTTCATAACGTCGATAATCATGTAAGAGGTAGAGGTTGTCCAAATTGTAAAAAGGAAATTATGATTAAACCTAAACATGACTCTAAGTTAGAGAAATGTGAAAAATATATATCTCAAGCAAAATCGATTCATTCAAATTTTTATTCATATGAATTAATAGAACCAAAATTCAACATAAAAAGTCTTCAACCAATACTTTGTCCTGATCATGGTATTTTTTATAGCATTTTTTACAATCATGTCGTTAAGTCATCTGAATGTCCAAAATGTATGAGTGACAAAATGAAGCAAAAACATATGTTTGGATATGATAGATGGGTACACATTCTTTCTGAAATACATTCTAATTATTCATTTAGAAAACATGAGGATGGTTCTGATACAGGTAAATCAAGAATATATGTCACATGCCCAATACATGGTGAATGGGAATGTTCTGTTTTTTCATTAACAAAACACGGGTGTCCGTCTTGTGCTGGACAGTCTCAAAACATGTTTTACATAAATTCAGTAGAAAATTTATGTTTAAAATATGGAATAGCAAAGAATGTGAACAATAGGATTTCTTCACAAAATAATAAAAATCCATTAAAAATGAAAACTATTGTTAAGTTTATATTTAATGATTATTCAAGTTGTAGAAGATGTGAGTCAGAAATAAAACGAGTGTTGTCACCAGTTTTAACAAAAGACGACTTACCTGATGGTTGGACAGAAACATCTGAGTTTTCAAACATGGATTACATAATCAATCAAGTTAAGAAATTTGGAGGTATTCGTGTTTAATATTGAGGATTACGCTTTTCCAGAATTGAAACCTGGTGATCAGGACTGGCGTTGGTGTCATAAGTATTGTTATGACGTAATCAAAGGGAATATTCCATCTGGATTACTGATAAAGCAAGCTGCGGAACGTCACTTCAGAGATATCCAAAATGACCGTTTTTATTTTGATGAAGATGCAGCTAATTCAATCGTTACTTGGTTTAAATTTATACCTATTACAGATGGTAAGGATGCAGGTAAACCAACGATATTGCTTCCTTGGCAAATTTGGGTAGTGGTTTCACTTATCGCTTGGAAATGGAATTCAAACACTTTCGATGATGATGGAAACCCTCTAACAGTGAAAGGTGTTAGAAGGTTTAATCAATCATTTATATTAATATCAAGAAAGGCTGGTAAGACTACATTAGCTGCTGGGTTGATTCTTTACATCATGTATAAGTCAGGGTATCAACCTAGGGCTTATTCTGTAGCAACGAAACGAGACCAGGCAAAACTACTTTGGAATACAGCAAAAATAATGATAAAGCTGTCCCCAAGATTGAGACAAATATTTGAAACACGAGCAAACGATATTCTGTTACCTGATAAATTTGGTGAGTTCAAAGCATTGGCTAGTGATAGTAATAGTCTCGATGGTTTAAACCCATGTGCAATATCTATGGATGAAATACATAGTTATCGTGACCGAAACCTCTACGGTGTAATGGTATCAGCGTTCGGGGCGCAAATAGAATACTTACTGGTTGGAATAACGACAGCCGGATTTGTGTTAGATGGTTTGTGTACTGACCTATATAAAAATGCTCAACGAGTATTGAACCCTCTTGATGATACAACACAAGAAAACTATTTTTACGCAATATGGCAAATAGATAAAGATGACGACTGGTCAGATCCTAAGTCATGGTATAAAGCTAATGCGGGTCTTGCTTATGGTTTACCTTCCATGCGATACCTCCGGGACCGCTTCCAAGAGGCCACCATGTCGATTGAGGAAAAGGCAAACTTCCTCACCAAGCATTGTAACGTATTCGTCTCAGGCTCAGACAAGTGGCTTGATATCGATGAGGTGAGAAACAACCGTGTTGAAGGGTTAGATATCTTTTCTGAAAGTAATCGAGGACGGAAAGCGTATGTCGCTCTCGACCGAGCACGAGTACACGACATCTGTTCATTCTGTATCGTGCTGCCGAATGAAGACGGTGGGTGTGATGTAGGATGGGTGAACTTGTTACCTCGTAAAACCGTCGAGAATGTGAGTGACTATCTGAAGGGTATTTACCATAAAGCGATTGAAGCGGATGACCTCAGATTGGTGAATAGTCCAACTGTCACCGATGAAGAAGTGAAGAAAGTGGTCATGGAAATCTGCGAATTCTTCGATGTCGAAACATTCGGTTATGACCCATGGCATATGAGAGAAGTCGCTGAAGATATGGAAGGTTTAGGATATCCGATGCTTGCAGTGTCTCAAGGTACTGGGAATATGTCTGAACCAGCTAAAAAACTGGAAGGTCTGATAAAAGAGGGTAAAGTCAGATATAACAGTGGTCTTTTTGAATATGCGTGTGAATGCGCTATGATGGGTATGACTAAGAAAAATAACATGGAAGTTTATCGTGAAAACGATAAAACCGAGAAGATTGACCCGTTGATCGCATTTATTATTGCATTATCATCTGCGATACTGTTTAAAGTTGAAGAAAACATTTATGAATCACGAGGATTATTATCAGTATGAGTTTAAATCCTTTCACTTGGTTTAGACATAATCAGAAATCTGAGAGTGCTGATATCCCTCAAATTGATGATTCAAAGATGTCTGATGGTGCTACCGTTTATGATTTGACGGGTGCTGCAAATTTATTCCCGAAGACCAACGAATCGACCGCTTTGAAGATTGAAGCGGTCTTTGCTTGCCTGCGTGATAAGTCAGAAACAATCGGTCAGATGCCATTGTTTTTGTACGAATATGACCGTACCGGAAAGCGAATTAAGGTTGAATCTGGTCGAAACTACCGTATTTTCACTCAAAATCCATGTGAATTCCTTACTTTTCAGGAGTTTATGGAGTTTTTAACCATCTCTTATGAAAGACGTGGTGTTTTCTACGCTTACATTCAACGGAATGACCGTGGTACACCGATGCAAATTATCCCATTCAGAAATCAGGAAAACGTTAATCCTCAGATGGATTTGAATGGTAATGTCTATTATACCTATGTAAGAAATGATGGTTCTATCGGTGATCCATATCTTGCTGATGAATTACTTATCATCAAGGGACCGACCACAGACGGCTTTACTCCGATTTCTCCAATTCAACAGACTGCTACGAATTTAGGGATCGCTTATGCTCAGGAACAATCATATCTCGAAGCACAGACAAATGGCATCACGTCGAAAGTGGCACTGTCAACAGATGCAGTCTTCAGAGATGAAAACGCAATCAAACGATTGCAAGACGATTGGAAGAAATACACTGGCATAAAAGGCACAAGTCGTGTCCCAGTGCTTGAGAATGGTTTAAAACCTATCAGTCTGAAGCTCACACCAGCTGAGACTGAGTTACTGAAGCATTCTGAGTTCAGCGTGAATCGTATCTGTCGCACATTCAGGGTGCCTATTCACCGTGTCGGCGTGACTGGAACCAGTGGTAGTTCTCAGAATATCTTTGACCTCGATGAAGCCTATCTGCGTGACTCGCTGAATCCTATTCTGATGAAGGTTGAATCAGCATTAAACAAATGGTTGCCACCGAATCAGAAAGTCGTATTTAACCGGTTTGCTTTCTACTTAGGATCACCGTGGCGACTCATTGATAAAATTGAGAAGGCTGTAAAAGGTGGTCTTTTAAGTATTAATGAAGGTCGTGATATCATCGGATTAGAACCGGTTGAAGGTGGTGACGTATTTGCTATCGACAACAATAATGTGGTTTATGGGTTCTGGAAAGACCTGGAAGCAATTAAAGAACAACTTTACGGTGCAAAACCTAATAACACGGAGACACCTACACCATGAGAACTAAACGTGCTGTTTTCCAAATCAGTGATTTCAAAGCCGTGGACAACACTCGTTCGTTCACATGCTATGGTAATGTCAAAAATGTTGTCGATCATGCTCGTGACCGAGTGATTGATGGTGCTTATCGTGACAGTATTGCTAATCACAAGAATGCCGGTACCATGCCAAAAATGTTCTGGATGCACAATCCGTGGGATTTACCGGTTGGTACTTGGATAGAAATGGAAGAAGATTCAAAAGGTCTTCTGATGAACGGTATTTTCGCAGATACCACAAAAGGTCGTGATATCTATCAGTTGTATAAAGAGAAAGCTCTGGATTCATTCTCTATCGGTTATAACGTGAATGAAGAAAAATGGAACCAAACTCTCGGTTGTAACGACTTAATTAAAGTCGATATCGTCGAGGTCTCTGCTGTTACGTTTGCTTGTAATGAAGAGTCTCAGCTGGTGGATATTAAAACCAGATTGCATGACGGTGAATTCTTGAGTAAATCTGACCTGCGTAAATTACTTGAATCAACACCCGCTGGTTTAAGTAAACGTCAAATTGAGCGTATCACGGCTGATTACAATCCGTCTGGTGATATTGATTTAGACGGAATCAAGGGTTTACTTGAAGATTCAAATTTATTTAAGTAATATTTAGATATTGGACCCGCAGAGATTCGGCGCAAGCTGAATAGGGTATGACGGTGTAGTTCTGCATTTAAGCCGTCCAGCCTATGTCTGTTTGAAACAGTGGTGAGGAAACCGACCACTTACGCTACATAGGGGTACGTAAACCCGTCACCTCCACGATACGGAGGATATAACGATAGTTACTTTGAACCGTAGCAAATTCCACCCTTAGCGGGGTGAGAAAAGTTGAGAATGATAAAATTTAGCCGGTCTCAACCAGAGTGACTATCATTGTGTGGATACACGATAACCGCTTGGATAAGCGTAATTTAGTGAATTAACTCAACCATTATTAGGAGTCGCAAATGACTTTAGAAGAACTGAAGGCGCTTATCCAGAAAGCGACCGAAAATTACATGGCTCTGAAGCAGAAAAACGATGAAACTGCTACAGAAATCACTGCTTTGGTTAAACAGTTTAATGACCTGAAAGCGGAAAATGAAAAACTGCGTGACGGTGGTGATGCAGACATTCAGAAGAAAATGAACGATATTCTGGATGAAATCTCTGACATGCGTACTAAGATGAAAACGCCTGCTCAGATCACCACACCTGAACAGAAACAAGCAATGCACGACGCTGTGATTAAACCACTGATCGGTGAATGGACTCGTGGTAAAACTCAAGGCACTGCTGCTGACTTCTTCAAATTCATTGAAACGGTTGGTGCTGAACGTCTGAAAGTTTTGAACATCACCAACGCTGATGAAGGTGCTCGTGCGGTCGCTCAGGTGTTATCGTCTGATGTGATTGAATACGCTCGTGAGTTTTCACCTATCCTCGGTCAAGTCGGTCGTAAACCGATGACTCGTGATTATCGTGAACTGGTATTGGTTTCATATCCGTCCGTTCAGGAAGGCATTGAAAACGTTGCGGGTACTTCTATCACTGAGACATCAACTCAGGAATACAAAGAAGTTGCTGCGCGTGTGTTTAAGGTGAATGCGAAGCCTCGGATAACCGATGAGGCTACATTTGGGGCTGACATCGACCTGTATGGTTCTCTGATCCGTCTGTTAGGTCGTGAAATCTCTATCTACCTGGCTGCTCAAGTGCTTTATGGTAACGGTACTGGTAAAAATGCTCGTGGTATCCTGTCATCTAACCGTATCGATATTACCGATGGTACAGGTAAATCATGGTTACCTACTCTGGCTGCTGACCCGGCTAATGCGCGTCCTGCTGACTACTACCCTGTTGTTGGTTCAGGTATCTCTGCTTCTCTGGGTGCAGATAATGCGGCAATCATTGACTTCTTAATCAAAGTTAAGAATTCATTACCTACCATGTATCGCATGGGTTCAACATGGCACATGAACACCAACACCGCGGAATTGTTGGAAAAAGTGCGTGATGAAGAGGGTAATCCAGTGTTCCTGGCATCATATCGTGATGGTGGTGAACTGCGTCTGTTCGGTTACCCTGTTGCGATTGATGACACGTTACCTGATATTGCTGCGAACTCTACTCCAATCATCTTTGGTCGTCTGGATATGGCGTTTGCTATCAGTGACGGCGCAATTGACAAGATGCTTATTGATCCATATTCGATTGATGGTTGTACTGTCATCAAAATGGACAAGGAAATGATTGAGATTGTCCAGAATACAGATGCCATTATCGTCGTAGCTTGTACAGCGAATGACGGTGTAGTGTAAGACCAAGGCTCTCCGAAGATACGATAAAGCCACTGTAAAAGGTGGCTTTTTTATTTTATAATTACTGAGTGGATATCCCGGCCAGGAGAAAAGGAGTATCGCTGAACTCCCTTCCACACAACTCTTTCAGCTAATCTACAGCGAGATTATACAATGCCTGCAAAAGTAACCACATCTGAGTTCATTGAGCGCGCTAAAGCTGTTCATGGTGACAAATATGATTATTCTAAAACTTTCATAACCTCTATGGTTAAAAACACTACTATCACATGTCCTATACATGGTGATTTTGAAACGAGAGCCGCTAATCATTTATTAGGCGTTGGTTGTAGTGAATGCAGTGGAAACAAGAAATTGACCACTGAGAGTTTTATAAAAAAAGCACACTTGGTTCATGGTGACAGATATGATTATTCGAAAGTTAATTATGTTGGTGCAAAGACTAAAGTAGTAATTATTTGCAAAGAACACGGTGAGTTTGAGCAAGAACCAACAAACCATCTGATGGGGAGTGGTTGTATAAAGTGTGCAGGGATACATAAATCAAATATTGTTGAATTTGTTACACGTGCTAAATTGGTTCATGGTAATAAATATGATTATTCGAAAGTTAATTATTCAACAACTAATGAGAAAGTATCAATAATCTGTTCCACTCACGGTGAGTTCAAACAAACACCTTATGGACATTTGAGTGGATTAGGTTGTAAAAAATGTGGATATAAAATCACAGCTGATTCGACGAAAATCAGCTTATCTGAATTTATTGAAAGAGCTGTGTCGGTACATAATAATGCTTATGATTATTCTCTTGTGAGATATGACACTACAAAAGATAAAATAAAAATAAGATGCAATAAACATGGTGTGTTTGAACAGGAATGTGATAGTCACCTTCAAGGTCACGGTTGTCCAGCCTGTGGTTCTCAAACGTCAAAAGGTGAGAATGAAATCTGTGAGTTATTAGAGTCACTAAACATACCTTATCACCGTCGAGACCGCTCACTCATCAAACCTTTTGAACTCGATATTGTCATTCCAAGTCATAATCTAGCTATCGAGTTTAACGGTCTTATCTGGCATTCAGAGCTGTATGGAAAAGATAAAACTTACCACATCAATAAAACTAAACTGTGTAATGATGCTGGTTATCGTCTCATTCACATTTGGGAAGATGATTGGCGTGACAGAAAAGAGATTGAACTTGCATTCATCAAACAGTTAGTCGGAAAATCCGGCAGTGATGTAGTCTACGCAAGAAAATGCACCGTCAATAACATAGACTACGACACCGCCAGTGAATTTCTGAACCAATATCATATACAGGGTTCGGTGAGATCATCGGTGTCATTAGGTTTGTATTTTGGTGATGAATTGGTTGGAGTAACCTGCTTTACTCGTCGTGGTGATACTTATGAGTTAACTCGTCATGCAACATCAACACGAGTAATTGGTGCGTTAGGTAAAACCGTTAAATTCTTTGGTAAGGATTGCTATACATTCTGTGACCTAAGTCGCTATTCTGGCTATTCTTATCTTAAAGCTGGTTTCATTAAATCCGACGAGATTGATCCTGATTATAAATATATCGTTAACGGTAAACGTGAACATAAATTCTTATGGCGACGCGGTTCAATAAAAAGTAAGCGACCAGATGTTTATTCAGAAGATCTGAGTGAACGTGAAATGATGGAAAAAGCAGAGTATCCTCGCATATGGGATTGCGGGAAGGTACGTTATTGTTATGTTCATAAAACTAGAAAAGCACGAGATGAAATCGCTTAACGGTAGACACTTGATCTATCTTGCGTCAATAAAAGCTGGTCTTCCTGAACCAAAATGGGACAATAATAATTACGACACACTTGATGGTTGTCGCGTTATGGTCGATTATGTGAGAGGTGGTGTGGAGGTAATGTATGTATAAACGAATAACTGATCAGGCTGAGTTATCGCTTGTCACTGTCGATGAGGTGAAACGTCAATGTCGTGTTTTTCACAACATGGAAGACGTTTATCTCGGTTCACTCATCATTCCTTATTCCGACCTTGCACAAAGTTACACAAACCGGATGCTGACCGCTGGAACCGCCGAAGTATTTGTTGAGGAATATGAACCAGTCATTCTACTACCCTATGGTGAAGTGACCGAGGTGACTGAGGTGTTGGTGGACGATGTTGAAACGACTAATTTCACATTCAATCCGATCACTCAGAAAGTCACCATCAACGACACGTTCACTACGGCAAAAATCACATTCTCAGCTGGATACACGACTGTCCCAGATGTGGTGAAAATGGCTGTGCTCATGATGATTTCTACGGCCTACAATAACCGTGATGACATTATCGTTGGTCAGACTATCCAATCTATTCCAATGAGTTCTCGTGTTCTTCTGGATAGGGTGCGTTTACTATGAGTATGCAACTTAATGCTGGTTCAATGCGTCACGTCATCCAGTGGTTTAAGAATGACGGGGATGCGACTGATGATTGGGGTAAACCTGTCGGTCCTGTTGCTGTTGGTAGTCAACTCATGGCTAATGTGCAGGTTAAATCTGGTACACAAACAGCATCACTTGGACTAGCATTAACTGAAGAAGTCATCACAATCATGACGTGGTATGACGACAGTGTGACTAATGACATGTTAGTTTTATGGAATGAGATTTATTACGAGATCCAACATATTAAACCTGATGAACTATTGCGCGGTATGATCGTGACCGCTAAGGCTCAACGAAATGGATAGTACCGGTGAACTACTCGCCGGTTACAATGCACCGTGGTCTAAATTATGATTAAACCAAAACTAATTTCACTTTTAAAAACGACTCTCGGTAATCAACGAGTTTATGGAAAAGTACCTGATGAGTCGGCTGTTAAACCATGTTTCCATGTTTACGAGTTAGCAAATAGAAGCATCCGTGACACATCTGGTGACAAAGCGGGTAGCAGTGCTGTTTGGCGACTTGTAACCTATGTTAAGGATGAATCCACACTTCCTGATATATTTGCTTTGATCGAGACTTTGGATAATACTAAAACCTCAGATTTTCAGCGTATTTTCACCCAATACGTTCTAACTGAAGATAGTGCGCCCGGTGATTTATATACACGGGCATTTTATGACTTAACTCTTTATGAGGCGTAATTATGTCTGGTAAAACAATTCTCATTGCCGGGACAATCGTTGAACACGAGAAAGTGATAGGCGGTGTTCCTACCTGGAAACGTATTCCTCGTGTTACCGAGATTGGTTCAGTTGGTGATCAGGCTGACCCGAAAGAAAATACAACTCTGGCTGACAAACACAAAACTTACGGTGATGGTCTGCAAGATTCCGCAGATAAGAACCTTAAAGGTCAATACATTCCACCGAAAACATCTGGTGAAGATGAATATGACAACTATTTGTTACAGCAAGAATTCATCAAACGTTGTCGTGCGAAAGAAGAATTCAACGTTCGTGTGATCTGGCCTGATGGTGAAGTGAACGGCTTCTTGTATAAGTCACTTGGCTTCGAGTTCGACCAAGGCACGCAAGAAGACTGGAAAATGTGGACTACCAACGGTAAGCAAAACTCAATCACCGTGTTTGGTTTAACCCTATCCGGTGACAACACCATATCTGTTGGTGGAACCAGCACTCTAACACTCACCGCAGACCCTGCTGATGTTGATTTAACAGCAGATGATATTTACTGGTCAACCAGTGCTTCAGGTGTGGCTACTGTTGTCGATGGTGTGGTTAAGGGTGTCGCGGCTGGGGTCGCAACTATTACCGCAACATTCCGTGGTGTTTCAACAGATATTGAGGTAACAGTATCGTGAGTTTTAAATTCGGAGAGTTAAAATTCATTGATGTACCTGTACCTTATTTCGGTGAAGATGCTGTCATTCGTGTGAACCAACGCGCAGTTAAGCACACGTTATATCGTGCTCGACTGGCTAACATGATTGACGACATGAAAGACATCTCACTGGAAGACCGTACAGCTTATATTACCGCAGCTGGTTTGATGTCAGTCTGCACAACGGTTACTGGTGAACCAGCGTTTAGTCTCGATCAGTTAGATGACTTCACTAAAAAAATTCCAGGTAATACTTATTTCGCTTTAGTCTCTGCTCATTTGGAAATGAACCCTGATGAGTTTGGTAAAATCGACGAGAAGCCGATGACATTACCGGAAAAAAAAAGGAAGTCCTCAAAAACGGATTAATGCTACTCATTAAGCGTATCTGCCAGACGCTGCACCGACCAGTATTTGAGGTTCTTGAATTCCCTGCCTCAGAATTAGAATACTGGTCGGTTTTTTTTAGCATTGATGACGACAAAGACAAACCGATCATCGAGGAAAAAACACCAGAAACTATCAGTATCGCTGAGTCTAAAGCACGATTTAGGGAGATGATGAGATGAGAGGTCTCGTTAGTTTAGAATCCTCTGGTTTAAAAGAATTCATTGCTGAGATGGAAGGTTTCGTTGAAGCCTTTCCTGAATGTTCTCGTATTGCCCTTGATGCACAAGAAAAGTTTGTCGTCGAGAAAATCAAACAAAACTGGGTGTCAATGGTCCCTAATGCAACAGCTGGTGATTTCGTTTATTCCTGTATTGGTCATTCAACCGAACTATCAAAATTAAATACTTACTCTGTCGTCGGTACTGTCGGTGTTTATAAACTTGACAAAATTGACGCTCAGTTTGGAAAGAAAAAATCAGACCTAAATGCTGCTCAGTTGGCTTATTGGGTAGAGTTCGGCACGAGTCGTCTGAAAGCTGGTGGTCGTAAGAAAAAAGGTCAGACGTACACCGATGAGATGCTTGTGACAAATAAACCAGTGCCGTTTATGTCGAATGCTTTTTATTCTACAATCGACCAACAAGAAGAAGTATTCAAAACTGCATTCAACCAAGCAATGCAACGATTCAGTTACTCAGGATAATAAGACATGGCTAATGAATTGCGAATGTATAGTTTTGCCCTGAACTTTGATGGTTCGCAAGGCATTACTGGTGTCAAAAATTTTACGAAAGCTCTTATTGACGCGAAAGGTGCTGAGGATGCTTTGAATGCGTCTCTCGGTGAAGGTGTTACTGCAACAATCAGTAACGTAAGCAGTAAAGAGGATATGGTCAGACAAGCACGTTTGCTTGTCGATCAACTTAATCGCACCGAGAAACAAGTTCAACAACTCACGGCACAATATCAACTTCAAGCGCAAATGGTCGGGAAAGACTGTGATGAGATTGAAAAGTTAAATGCTAATCCTGATGTACATGGTATTTTGTTGCAGCATCCAGTGCCTGAACAAATTGTTGAAAGAGCATGTTTTGATGCCATTTCATTAGCTAAAGATGTGGATGGCGTGACTTGTCTAGGTTTTGGTCGTATGGCAATAAAGATGCTGGAACATCAAGAGAACTCATACCAGTCCCTCTTTCTATCTGATTGTGAATGATATCTTAAATTATTTTTAACAATTTTTCAACGTTCAACGTATCGTTGTTACGATTAAATACTTTGCGTATAATAAAATCTCAGAGGAACAAAGATATGCCCATAGATGAACAAATATGTCAAGTTATCATAATCATTGCAGGGGCCTTTGCCGCTTGGCTTAGTCAAGACGTCAATCCACAACGCCGAAAGTGGTCTTCAATTGCAGGCTTGGCTGCACAACCTGCGTGGTTCTATTCAACGTTCATTAACGATCAATGGGGTATGTTCTTGGTATCTTCAATCTTCACGCCAATAATCCATGTACCCATTTGATCTTTCAAGTCCTTATTCAAATCGGATAAGGAAATGGTTTGATAGTTGGATAAACGTTTTTGAATAGTGCTGACAGTTGCCTTCTTAATGTCGTCAGTAATTTCCGTATTATTGTTTACTCGTTCATCTACCGTATAAGTAATACTAAGCGATTGTGCGGATGGTAGATATGCTTCAATGCCTCCATCTAATAACATCCGAACATTACCCTCGGTGACCTTCGGATGAACAAACAAAGTGGTGCGTTCTAAGAGCTCTCCATTCATAGTCGAAATGAGATCTAACCATGCATCAAGCTCACTCTTCACGGATTCACGATACTCGATGGTTTTTACATGGTTGGTAAAGAAGTATTTACCGTCTAGTAAAACCACGTCATAGTGACGCATGATTCCATGTTCACCGTTTAGAATGATTGGTTTAAGATCATCATCTAGGCGAACATCTCCAGCACGATACATGATAATTGGATTTCCTTCTTCATCGAGTTTCGGGTCACCCTTTTTGTGAAGGATTCGGTATACCAACTCCCCATCAACGAGATCAAACTTTGGATTACCCCAGAAGTCCGCCTCATAAACGTTCTCCTTATAGACCGCAGGTACATCTTCCGAATGGTAAAGATATTGACTCTCTTCCACCACCGGACGATAACGACGCCATAAATATTCTAAGTGACGACCTAATACGATGTTCACACGCTCCTGAATTAAAGTATAATAGTCAGATGAATTAGAGACCGTCCAGTCGTCAAATAGACGTGGGTTAATACGGGAATCCATCTCGGTACGGAACCCCGCACCTAACTCCGCTTTACGGATAATCGTGAAGATGTCTGCGTTACCATTTAGCTTAAATGGAATTTTAAAGTCACCGATTAGAATTTCTTCATCATCTGTGATGGCCCATTCAGTTGGCAAAGCAAAACGATATACGTAATAGTCATCAACCGGCTTACCTGTGTCTGGATCGATTGGGGTAACTAAGGTCCCATTAAACCAATAGAAGTAACGGTCGTTCTCATCACTAATTCTCATCTGAAGTTTTAAGTCATCCAATGGTAACTCTTTTAAAGTATCCGATGGATTGATCTGAACATAGATGGAATAGCCTGAATAATCTTTATCGACTTGAATATTGTACGAAACGATATTAGAAGAGTAACCCAATAGGTTATTCTCATTCTCAATACTTTTCGTCACGATTTTCGGAGCGTCCAGACGGTATGGTTTCACTGTATATTGTTGCTGTGCGTATTTGTGTACCATAAAGTAAGGACAATAAAAGAACTTACGATCATTGATTACGTTAACAACCGTATCAACATTGGTCTTGGTTTGTTCTAATAAACTGATCATTTCATCATCACTGACCATAATCAATTTACCATCAATCAACTCAAATAGAGCAGAAGGTAGAACCGTTACCTGATCCCCGTTATCTCGGGTACTGTATTTATTTAACAGCAAATCATTAATGGTGGTTGTGTGCGTAGTGGTTAAGCTACCGATACTGGTGGTATCTACCAATGTAGGTAAGCTTAATTCTTTTGTCGCTAAGAATTCACGATCTGTTATGTTATCCTTCACCATTGATAAACTAAAGCCCTGAGCCTTTAATTGCTGATTGATCTGATGGTTTGAAATCGGTTTACCTTCAGTTACGGTTGAGCGATTAATGATCTTCTCTTTCGCTTGAGCAAAAGTAAGTCCATTGGTTCCACCAACCGCGTGACCATCAGAAGCGATCTTGTAGTTATTAAAGGTACTCATTGGTGCTGAGTATTTATTAGGATGAATGGCTTCATGATCTTGCCAAGAAGCTTTAAAGAAACTGTCATTGATGTTGAACAAGGGAACGTTAATCTCCCCTTGTGTGGTGTACACATCGATGCGTAAGTTGTCTTTGAGCTTACGAGTGTTCTTGTAAACTTGCGGAATCTCAACAGTCATCTTTTGATTAAGCTGATCCACCGTTGCAACCAATGTCACCTTTTCGTTATCCAATACCATCGGACTATGCTTTACGGTGATCTCTTGCCAAGGTTCATCATCATTACGCATGAATGCTCGCAGGTAATAAAACTTATCATTAAATTTAATAGTTCGCTTCAAACCCTGAGTGGCAGTAATCGAGGACATGACACTGGTGATTTCAACCTGATTGATTGGTAACTCAAAATACAGATATGTTGAGCGGTTACGCTTACGTATCGTGACTGGGAAAC